>Virginia_p1__coassemble_691_pt1 | contig 85205 bp, 57 predicted proteins | sample Virginia_p1__metabat2_high_PE_007 | metagenome-assembled genome bin Virginia_p1
TCATGTGAATGGGCGGTGAAGGAAAATGAGAAATTACGGGGTTTTATGCTGAAGAGCAGAAGAAGAAGGGGAATTATAGCGGAAAAGGGGCATTTGATCAATCAAGGGAGGTCAACTTATGGAATACACCCATCAATAGTTAGGTAGATGTTGAGAATTAGTTTATAAGCTGGTGTGGTCATTTAGTGATGCATAAACATTGCGGATTGTATGTGCAAGCAATTAGACTGAATGAGATGGAAGCATGTTCAACACTTACTTCTATTATATATAGAGTAAGGGTGAGTCAGCTGGCCGAACCTTCCTAACAACCCCAGAGAAAACTTTCGGTATGCTGCCGAAACACGAAAACAAAAAGATTTTAGACCTTCGGCTATTGACCGAATGTTCCAAACCAAATGGGTGGACAGTGTCGGCACTGTGCCGAACCTGCCCACCTACTTCTCTATATACATACGGTCGATAGCCGAACAATCCCAATAAGCAGAGGGAGCTATGACGGCCTTTTGCCGGACTCTTTATATGCTGCGGACTACTTCTTATGGCTTTGTGCCGATCTTATACTCCCATCACGATGGCAACTTGCGGCATACTGCCGAACAACTCAAACATTTTTATCTTTGGGGAACGGCATAGAGCCAAGCCATTCCTACAAAGAAGGCTGCTGGCTTCGGCAGGACACCAATTGTTTCAAATGACCGTGTATCTCCATTACGGCAACCCATCAACTTATCTGATCCGGCTGGCAATCGCCATTCGGCAATCAACCGAAAAATTTCGCATTGAATTGTGTCGAATTTCCCTCCCCTATGCCTAACTTTGCAAATAAAGTCGAAATGAACTAAAGAGAGAAGGCGAAAGGATGCCTCGTCTCAAAAAGAACAACTGGCAAAGCCCGAGAGAAAACCGAAGCGAAAAACACGCACAGGCACAACCACTCCCATGGGTACAAACTATTCTTACCCCAAAAGGCGGAAACTAACAGGTTGATACGTACCCCTCTCTCTACACGCCTATTCTATATTTATCCATTAAATCACCGGCAGCCAATCAAACTGCCCTCTATACTTCAAACTTTATGGAACAAATTCAAACGATTACCTTACGCGCACTGGAAAACGACAAGCACTTCAGCTTAATGGACAGCGGTATCAGACTCTTCACCGCAATTGAAATTGACAATGAACCGTTTCAAGCCTACCTCAAGGCTTGGCAAGAAGCTTTTCAAGCGGAAGACGAAGTCATGTACCTGCTCCGCAAAAGTCTGGAACTGGAAAATGCACAAATCCAACATGACCTTCGCTGCAACTGCCTGACGGCTCTTTTGGGTATCGTCCGACACCATGCCCGCTGCACATTGTCGAAATCGTACACGCAGGCCAAACGACTTTATGCTCACTTGAAGGAAGTCCGCCTCAACAAGAAGGTGGGCTTGGACAAGATGTCGAGTTCCATTCACCACATCCTGGAAATACTGAACCTGGATGAATTCAAACCTTTGATTCCTACTCTAGGTTTACAAGACATCTATGAGTCTTTGAAAACCTCACACGAGGCGGTCATCGAGTGGCAGCAACGCCGCGATGAGGTCGATGTGACCAAACAGATGGGCAAAGGAGCTCTGTTTCATGCCCGCCAGCGTACGGACGAAGCCTACAAGCAGTTTATAGCCTGTGTAAAGGCTATGTTCATCATGTTCCCGAAGGACACTGCGGCTTTGGCTGAAGCCGTGAGTCAATGGAACACGACCCTGACGCGCTATCGTCATGCACAGAAAATCAAACGGGGACTGGCGGTTACACAGAAGAAAACGGAAGGTGCCAAGGAGGAAGCGGTGAATCAAGTTGTTGAAAATCAAGAAATAGAAGTAAGAAAACATATTCACCAAACTGCCGATTCACATTCAGCCACTCACTCAAATCCTAAACCTACTCCACAATCAGCAATGTCTGCTAAACAATACGAAGATCAAGACGATCAAACTACCAACGGATTTCCTCTACCCATCCCCTTACCTCTAAAGAAATCAGAAGCATCGGTTGGAAACAAAACCACTTAACCACCCCTGAGCATAAGCCTCATGAGAGACTCGACGACCCTACAAGCAACCAGACTCTCGCCAACCGATCCTTGGCCTCCACCTCAGAAGGCCAACAGACGAATAAAACCAAGGAAAACTCCCCCTCTTTAATGAAATAGTACCATTTATCGTTTCCTTCATAAAAAGGACACACCCAGCCCTGTTTGCTTGATTTGTTTCAAAAAAACAAATCGGACCAAGTTAAATAACTGAACATAAAACCTTTTTCAGTGTTAGGCTTCTTACTATTTAGAGAGATCGCACTTCACAATGCGCTAATACAAGACCAATATTATAGAGAATTGGTCTACTTTCGTAGTTGTCAACTATTGATATATATATAATTTTACAGCCGAAAACTTTGTATAACTTCTTAGTTTCTTTCTATACCCTTTCATACCACAAAACAACCATTGTATAATTATAGGTTGTTTTGTCTGATTTTGAAGTAACACATACAAGGTTTTTATAAAGAAGGGCGTCTCTAATCGTTGATACCAATTCGCTTATATCAACCTTTCTCCTTCCCTACTACTCTCGAAATCCATAAAGGATTACATTATATATAAGCCACCTATTATCCACTTATTAAAAACATGACATCACTTTGAAAACTCAAGCCCACTCCCTCCCGGATATGACCTATCAGAGAGAACATTTGAACTGTGGTAATTACATTATTAGCGAACAAACCTTCTTAGAAATCATTGAGATTACTGCAGGTGAAAGGTTTGTACGCGAGAATGTAAAACGCACCTCCCTTGTCTTTGTAATGACGGGCGAAGTTGAGGTGTCCACTGGTTCAGCAATCTGTCAACGAATCTGTGCACTACAAATGTTTTTAATTCCGGCAGGCGATAACTTTTATGGACATGCACTGACCGACACACACGTCCTACGCTGCTCAATCACGAAAGACTCGTCATTGTGCAATCAGTTTACCATTACACAGTTGCAATCCTTTCTTCGAAGTGCAAAAAACAATAATGGGGGGTAATTTTAAGGATTTGTTTACACTTACAATTCACCCACTCTTACTTCATGAATTAGAATCAACGATTAAACTCCTACAAACGGGAATGGTTTGCTTGAACTTCCAAAACCATAAGAAGGAAATATTCCTGACCGTACTTCGTGCCTTTTACCAGAAAGAAGAGTTGGCCATGCTGTTTGCTCCCATTCTCAGTTCAGAAAGCGACTTTAAGGAAAAGGTCATGCTGGTTTACTCCGAAGTCAAAACGGCTCAAGAACTCATGGAGCGCCTACACATGTCGCCCACAGCTTTTAAGCGTGCATTTCACAAAGCCTTCGGTATGCCGGCACGTCAATGGCTCATACAAAAGAAGAAGGAGAAAATACTTCGTGACATCATCATGACAGACATTCCCATCGCGGAGCTTGCTTATAAATATTTCTTTACGATTAACTACATGACGGCTTTCTGTCGAAAACACTATGGCAAATCGCCTACCGAACTCAGACAGGAAAGAAGAAAATAAAATAGGATATCCTTACTTAGGATACTTTGGCACATACAAAAGGGTATCTACTCTGCTTTCCAATCACCTTACTGGAAACCATAGTAGATACTTTTTTTTGCATCGCAACACAAAAATCAAGCTATAGGAAAGCTTCACCCGATAATCCTAGAGAAAAACCAATAAAGAAGACATCCGATCAATCAAGGGGAAACAGCTTCGAGGTTCATGGGGCTTTCCCAACTGTATCAAATGGGCGAACCTTTTCCTTATATTGTCGAATAAGTAGCAGCAAACCAGCCCCCGATTTTTCGAGTGAGTCCTATAAAGTCCAAGGATAAGAAAAGCACTTCACAACACACAACGCAATGAAGCTTCAGTAACGTCTTAACACAACAAAAGAAATAATCAAGCGACACTATTACCATAAAAACCGACAATTGAACCAATATTAGAGTTTTCAGGTCCACTATCGTAGGTAATTCCCCATTCATTCAACTTAATTTTGCACCTAGAATTTGATGAATATACAGAAGCGTTTTGTTTTATTATATACTAGACGCTATCGAGCAAGAGGTTTCTAGCCTGCCAGTACAGTCCCATTGCATCATTCTCATAGGACAAACAACAGACTACGGAAGTACCTTTTCGACTTCTGACCAAGTGCATCCCTTCTGAACAACCTCTCCCTCCACCGTAACCACATTGAGGTTATCCTATTTCAAGAATCAACCGATCGAGTCTTTCCCGCCATGCTATCTACATCGGCAGAAAAAACTCAAAATATCAAGCACGTACTAAAAAAGAAACGTACCATCATAAACCACTACTCACCTCACGCAGAGGACTTCCGCAACGGGAATAAAAAGAGTAAAAGTCAGTAATAATCATACAAATTACTCCATTCGGATGATTAGCATCAACCTACCGAATAAATCCAAACTGATACGCCGTCAGATAAACGGAAGGATACTCCAAGGACTATCCAACCCTGCACACCGCTTTGCACTTCGAGTGATGGAATCTGTACTCGTCGTGCTTGCGCTTGGCTTACACCACCCTCTTCGCGCACAAGACATCAGCGTAAAGACCAACGGACTCTATTGGTTGACCACCTCCCTCAACGCGGGTGTAGAAATTGGAATCAGTCCCAAAATGACACTCGAACTTGCCGCCGCTTACAATCCCTGGACTTTCAAGAATGACAAGAAGATGCGCTTCTGGTTGGCGCAGCCCGAAGCCCGCTATTGGTTTTGTGAGAAATTTGAAGGCCACTTTGTCGGTGTCCACCTGCATGGAGCCCAATACTTCGGTGGCTTCAAGGACAAACGTTACGACGGCTACTTGGCAGGAGGCGGTTTTACCTACGGATACCAATGGATTCTATCCCCCCACTGGAACTTGGAAGCTGCTCTGGGCATAGGTTATGCCCGCCTGTGGTACAAGGAGAGTCCACGCATTCCCTGTCTCAAGTGTTACGAGAATAAACGTCAAAACTACTTCGGCCCCACCAAGGTTGCCATTTCCTTTATCTACCTCTTCTAAAAACGTAATTGCCCGCATGAAAAAGCAACTCTATACCGTCACACTCGCTACGGCGACACTGGGACTACTGACCGGCTGTGCCACCGGGCAACCAAAGGATAAGGCAGTCACTACACAGCCTACGCCCTGTGTGCTAACCCCGGACAGTGCCGGACAAGTGAACTTGGATGTTCGCTTCCAAATTCCCCAAAACTACTTTTCAAAACGTAGCCGTCTGGTCATCACGCCCCAGCTTTTCACAGCAGACACCCTTTATCAAGAACTGGTACCGCTCGTTCTGGATGCTCCCATCTATCAGAAGAAACGGAAGCGCAAAGTTCAACTGGAAGGCTACGTTGATCCTTATACCGGACAGGCCATTGCTGTCAATCAGCCCTCCCACGCCTTTGAGATGCCTTATCGCGAAAGCGTTCAGGTTCCGACTGAGGCCGATCATGCACGCATCGTCGGCATTGTCACGACCGACGGATGCGGAGAGTGCACCGGACTTGACACCATCGACATTGCTGCCATCAGTAATCCGACGACACTCATTGATGTCAAGAAGTCACTTGACCTGGTTTGGATTGAACCTGAGTTTGTCATCCGACCCAAAATAGCTAAAGGAAAGGGTGTAGCTCACCTGCAATTCCATATCAACAAACACTACATCGATCCGGCTTTAGGCCACAACCGTCAGGAACTGGAGCAAATGGAAGCCACCCTGGCTCCGATTCTCAACGACTCGCTGGCTACCCTCACTTCGCTCAGCATTTACGGTATGGCTTCGGCCGACGGTTCGCTGTCCTTCAACACTCCCCTGGCTCGCAACCGCGCAGAGTCTGCCCGCCGTTGGCTGATTGACCGGCTCGCCATCAACGCGCCTACACAGCGTATCATTCAGGTGGGGTCGCGCCCCGAAGGCTGGTTGCCCGTTCTCGAAGCCATGCGGGCTGACGGCAGTCCTGACACGGCGGCTGTAAAATCTATCTTGGAAAAATATGCTGAAAGCAACGACGACATACAGGAACGCTACATCCGCCGATTGCCCTGTTGGAAGGAAATCCGCGCCAAATACTTGCAGAAAGACCGCAAGGTAGAGTATGTCTATACCTACATCATCCGCAGTTTCACCACCGATACTGAACTACTCGACATGTATGAGAAGCGTCCCGATGCTTTCAACGAAGAGGAACTGCTGCGTGTAGCTTCGCTTGCCGAAACGGCTGAATGCAAGAAGCAGGTGTATCAAACCCTCATGAAGTACTTTCCGCAGTCGAAGGTAGCCGCCAACAACCTGGCCGTACTCTACCTGCGCGAGGGGAAAGAGGAAGAAGCCCGCAAAGTGCTTGACCGCCTGCAAGAACACTCGGAAGAAACGCTCAATACACTCGCCGCCAGCTACGTTTATGCTGGAGACTATGAGCGTGCCATTGAGCTTCTCGAAGAAGTGGATTTGCCAGCAGCCCGCTACAACCTAGGCTTACTGAAAGCTAAACAACGCAAGTTGCATGAAGCTTACGAACTGTTGCACCCGTATGGCGACCTCAACAGTGCCATTGTAGCACTGAGCCTCAACCGCAACCGCGAAGCAAAAGATTTGCTCCAAAGACTCGACAACCACGAACCCAAAGCGGAATATATACGCGCACTGACAGCGGCTCGCCTGTTGGAGAATCAAGCCTTCTACCGTCACCTGCCCCGTGCCTGTCAGGACGAGAACTTGCGCCAACGTGCCCGCCACGAGGCTGACTTCAGCCGATACCACGGTGAGGCACTCTTTGAATCCACGATTGGCAAACCCCAAACCCCGAAAGAATGAGCATGAAACATATTATCGCTATTCCCGCTCTTGTCCTTTCGGCAGTTCTCACGTCTTGTGTGCGGGATGAGGTACTGCCCTGTCCACCCCTGCAAGTGCAAATCACCGTCAAGGACAAGAACTACTTCAACGTAGACCGCGTGGAATTAGAAGAAAAACTTCCCGACAACCTGCCCCTGCGAAGGTATGTCCCCACGCTCCACTACCAGCTGCGCCGCCTGTTGCCCGAGGGGGCATCTGAAATCGCGGTTAGTCAAGAAAACTTTACGGTCAACTCCGACGCGCCCCACCACACGGTGACCTTCGACGAGAGCTTGCCGCACGGCACCTACGTGCTGACCGTCTGGGGCGGACTGCCTGCCGAGGTCAAGGATGTCAAAGACAACAAACTGTCCCTACACCCTCAGGGGGCAGAAGGAAGTGACGTATATCTCTCGAACGATACGCTGGTCTACAACTACAACAGCTTCTACTATACATCCGAACTGGAGCGTACCAAGGGTAAGCTACTCATCGAAGCATGCAATCTACCCCAACCCATCAATCAGGCAGATCACCACGTGACGGGACTTTTCGACCAGGTACAGGCTCACGGCTTTATCTACAGCGGACAAACGGAGATTAACACTTCGCACGCTTGGCTTACAGAAGGAAACTGGGTCACCAAGACGCTGCTCAGTCCTTCAGTAAAGAAGGATCAATCGGTGCTGAGTATGCGCTTTTACGAAGCCAATGCTCCCCACCGCCCCATCTGTGTGCCGCCCGACCTCCCCATCACCCTGCGCCGTAACGAACTGACCGTACTCCGCTATGTGTACGAGGACGGAGGGAAGTTCACCATCTATATGTTGGTCAATGACAACTGGGAAGAGGTGCATGGTATGGAACTCGACTAATTTATAACAAATCAATATTCTACTCACATTTAAAAAATTAGACAGTATGAAAAAGAGAAATCTCTTCTTGGCACTGGCTTCCGGTATGGTCATGTTCAGTGCCTGTAGCAACGATGAGGGTCTGATGGACGACGCTAACGTGAATGCTGCAAGTGATGCTCAACAGATTGTTTTGCAAGTAGCTAATACGGGTGATGGTATGAAGACGCGTGCCGGCCGTCCACTCTATAGCTCTGCAGCTGCACAGCAAGTCAACAAAGTTACGCTCATTGTTTGTAATCAAAAAGACAATAAGGTTGCTTACACAACGACTATTGACAACTGGGCTACCGTTTCCAAGGAGTACGCAACCAATGGTCATGGTACTGAATACACCTTCACTATTCCCAAGGACAAAAAGCTGACAGAAGGTAGCTACACGGTGTACGCCGTTGGCTACAGCAACGACAGTGAATATACATCTGATGCAAAGGCTGCCATAGGTACGGTGTTCACTGGCAACACCATTTTGAATTTCCAATCTAATAAGACCCCAAAGAACAATGCAGAGGAAATCTTTGCAGGTTCTTTAGCAGACATCAAGGTTGGCAAAGACAAAAACATTGGTTTCAGAAAGCCCGTAGTGCTGAACCGTCAGGTTGCCGGTGCCTTCACTTATGTAAAGGACATCCCCTACTATGAAGGCGCAGCCAAACTCCGTCTGGTAGCAGCTACGCGCAATCAGAATCTGGTACTCGGCCATTTCGCAAACTTCGACTTGGTAAACAACGGTACTAACAACACAGGCAACATCAACTACGTAGTAAACGGTACGAATGCTGCTTCTGACAAGGTTCTCTACGAAATCGACCTTACCAAGTGGTTCAAATCAATCAAGGACGACAATAACGACCAGGTAATTGACTTGTTTGAAACAGGTCAAAACGAAGAAACCAAAGGCAATTGGATTGGAAACAGTGAAGGAAATTTGACTAATGGAAGACCTAAATACGCAATAGGTTCTGTATTCGGTGGTCAGTTTGTAATTCCTTTCCAAAAGGCTGGTGCCAATTCACTCGAACTACAGCTGACCAACAACGATGGCAGCAAGGTGCTTAGAACGTGGGTTATCAAGCTTCCCACTGCTGAAAAGTCAAGTGCACTCATTGCATGGAATGGCAATAATTTTGCCGAAGTCGCTTCTTACGAAGAAGACGAGTACCAATACAGCGTAGTCCGTAACCACCTCTATGGCGTAGGTAAGCGTACGTTCGATGGAACCCCCACGGTTCCCAATCCCGACCCCGATCCTGAAACTGAAAAGCCTGGAACGAACGAACCTGAATCATTGAACAACAAGCAGGAGCTTATCTTGCGTGTCAATGACAACTGGGAAGTTATCCACGATATGGAAATCGAATAAATCGAATCCATGGATGATATAGATAGCCGGAGCCTTTGCTCCGGCTATCCTTTCTCACATACGTCGGCTCAAGGAAGAAAAATCCTATCGACGATTGTTTTTACTTAGAAAAACCTGAGACCCAAAGGCGGAAGATGACTTCCGCGACTTCTGATTCTTCAACCGAATAGTCCCCTATCCTGAGATATGAGCAAGATACATAGATTCGTGATGTTTGTGACCGCCTTGTGTTTAGCTGTCCTGACTGCCTGCACCGATGAGCTGGCAGACAACGGGGCTAAAAACAACCTGTCCACCCAAGTCCCCCCCATGAAGGTAGAAAATCCGGGCGGTCTGATACAACAGGCAGACGGTACGTGGAAAACGCAAAACTGCCGTGTACCCATTGTAGGACCGGGTCGCGTCATCAACGAAATTTATGCTCCTACGATTAGTGCCATCTCCCTCAAAAACGACCTCACCCCAATCGTTGATACAAACATTGACAACACGGCTTCACTGCCGGTAGCTGTTGGAGCGGACGTAGGTGATCAACCTATCATTTCTGTCAAAGACCTCTACCACATCTATGCCGCCGGACAAAAGGTGGGATTCGTATATCGAGACACCAAAGAACACGGTGGGAATTTACTGACCCTGGATGTGCTGAAAAGTCTCACCCTTACGACCTTTCTGAAGGGTAAAGAGCAAGAAAAAATACGCACGGGTAAGGAAGAATCCAATGTTCTGAATCTGGACGTACTGACCATCAATGCAGGCGAGAGCTCCGACCGCGTCATCGCAATGGATGCCACTAAGCCGTTTGATGAAATCCGCCTAAGCCTTACTGGTATTTCAGCCGATGTTGCTGCCACACTGGCCATCAAATATGCTTTCGTCGGCGAAAACCCAGAAATCAGAGCTACATCGGAAGAGCAATTCAAGGGTTACTGGGGCGCAAACCCGCCAAGTATCAATAGCAAGTATTCATTTACAGACATCACGGAGAACAATGCAAACAAAATTGTTGATAGTGACATTACCGACAACTATGGCGACATCAACTCCGGAGTCCTTGGCATAATAGCGGCAAGTCATCGCGCCACGGTCAACTTTAACAAGCTAATTCCTGCGGGGACTGAAATTGGTGTTAACTACTCGGGAGGAAGCGTGCTTAACGTTGACCTGCTAAAAGACGGAAAGCATCCTCATCTTACCACCTATGATGCCAACAACAAAGAGGTGGAAGAGATGAGACTCGGCATATCTGTGCTAAGAGTAGGATTATTGACCAGTGCCAAACATGCGTTCATCAATATGCGCACAACCAAACCCTGCTCGCAGCTAAAGATTGTGCGTCCTACGGGAGGTCTGCTGGGACTTCTTGATATCACCAATCTTCACGTCTACTACGCCTACATCCGCGAAGCCGTCAAGACCGACCCTGCCAACTATTTTACCTTCGGTGATGACAGCACCTATAACTATGTGTACACCCTGCCGAAACCCCAAGAAGGAACGGTGGAATACGTGTTGCTCGCACAACCCTATGGTAGCGATGCAAAGATTGAGAACGGAAAACTCGTTGGGCTGATGAAGGACGGTGCTTACCGCGTACAGGCACTCTATACGGCTAGTGACGGAAGACAGGTGAGCCACATCGGCACTATCTATCACCTGACGGCCACCCCTGTATCGGGTTGCAATAACTACATCACTGCCCGCAGTCACGGAGCCTACCCCACGGAAGCACTCGGTTCGAAAATCTGTCTGCTCTGCCTCTTCAATGGTACCAACAAACTAAGCAACGTGGTAGACTCGAACGATGACAACTATGCCACGGCTTTCCAGATTGCATCCATACTCGGCGAAAAGCCTGTGGCTGCCTTCCAATGGAACGAAGTGATTGAACCTGCTAAGGGAGAGAAACTTCGTACGGGCTTCATCGTACAGGCGAACAGCAAACTGCTCGACCTGACGGCACTGACCCACTATAAAATACGCCTCTACCACGGCAATCAACTTGTTTCGGAAGACCCTGCAGTAGACAAATCGAATATTAAGTTGGGTCTACTTGGCTTCAATCAGGACAAAATACAGTTATCCGTCGAAACGGAAAGACCCTTTGATCGTATCGAGCTTTGGGATAAAGGTGTAGCTGGCGTGCTACCCTCCATCCGTCTTCACAACATTTTCTACGAACCAGTGAGTTGCCACGACGCTGACGGCGCTGGAGGTTGCATGGAGCTGATGACCAACCTCAAGGATAACTTGCAGGTGGACTATAAGGGAACGAAAATCGGAGGTCTACTGGATGTGGGCAAATCACTCACCGACCTCGACCTTATCTACGACGGAAGTACCCGAACGGGAACTGAAATGAACAATCTCCTTGGACTCGCCAGCGGAACAGATATCTCGCTGACATTCGACACGAAGAAAGCCAACCAGACGATTGGCATCATTCTGAAAGGAGCTGACGGACTGCTCAATGCTGGACTTCTGAAAGGGGCTAAGCTGACAGTTTACAAGGACGACACGAAGCTGACCCATGAACTCAATATGGATCTGCTCGGAGCAAACGCTCTCTCGGAAGGCGGCTATCACTACATTGAGGTAACACCTGATAAGGATTTCAACCGCATTGTATTCCACACAGGCACAGTACTCGATGCCAACCTGACTTTATTGGGCAAGAGCACTCTGTTCTGCGGTGTCTATCTCCGTCCCGACAAGGACAGCGACGGCATTCCCGACTGTGCCGACACGGAAACAGTCACCTCACAAATCACATTTGAAAATGATACTCATGCCTGCGTCGGCAATGATTTGCAGATTAAGGTAGAAAAGGCTCCAGCTGACCTGCCGCGCGTGCATGTATATTGTTGGAATGAGGATCTCAAAACGGAATACAACCGAGAGGCGACCCTTGCCAATAACACCATGACTTTAGCGGCTGAGGCTCATCTACCCGTGGGGCGCTATCTGCTCTATGTCTATTCGGAAGAGGGCAAGTTGCTCACAGCTGACTTGAAAGCAACCATTCATCCGTTGGTCAGCACTTGGAAACAACAACCCCAAAGTACCAATTGGAACATATGGGAAAACTGGGAAGAAGGAAGCCCCTGGGCTTGCACTAACGTGATTCTGCCTTCGGAAGCTACAACCTATCCCCAATTGACTGAAGAAGCGCATTGCAGCAACATCCACTTTGAACACGGAGCGGAACTGCTCGGTGCGGAATTCCTGCACTATGTCAAAGCTTCGGTAGACTTGAACTTGCAGGGTGGACGTACTTACTTGCTCTCAGCTCCGCTGCAAGGCATGGTGACGGGCGACTTCTTTCTGGCACCTGGTGCGCAGTGGAACCGCAACAAGTACTTCACGCCACTGGACAAAGACAACTATCCCGAAAGCCGAAACAAGCCCATCGTTTACCAACACGTATGGAACTGCGAGGCTCTGGAATACGATGACAAGGGACAGTCTACAGACGTTGGGAAAAAGGGAGGATGGTCAGCTGATTTCAATTCGGTCGATACGCATTACACACCCGGACAAGGCTTCCTCGTCAGAGCGGGCGGAGCGACAGACCACAACCGCTACACCTTCCGTTTTCCGAAGGAATACACGGAGTATCATTACTACGACTCGAAAGGCAACCTGCGTACACAAACGGCTACGGTGACGCGCGGTAAACAATCCACAAGTCTCTTTACCCCCAACACCCTCCACACCGTGACTCTACACAATACGAAGCAGGCCTCAGCAACCTTTGTCATGGGCAACCCGTTTATGGCACACCTTCGAGTGGCGGATTTGCTGAATAACAATCACGGCATTAAAGCAATCCGCGTCGTGAAGAACGGCATATTTGACCCCACTAAAGACGTGGAGAGTCAAACGGAAGAATACACACAAGGAACTACCCGACTGATTAAACCGATGGAAGGATTCTTTGTTATTGCGCAGCAACCGAGCAACGCACTCACCGTCAAGCTGACACCGACGATGCTGACGCAGAGGAGCCAGGCAACGCGCCATCGGTCACACCTCAAAAGAAAATAAACCATGTATACGAAGATAAGACTTGGAAAATGGCTTTGGGCAGGTCTCCTGACACTCCTCACCATCGGTTGTGCGGATCAAGAGGAGCTTACAACCGACTCGACAACGCAAGGTTCCTACGCCCTTGTCCTCACCGTGGACAGCCAATCTAGGCAGGCCACGCGCACAGAGGTGGTAGCACCTGAGAATGACAAACGAGGGAAACAGCACGTGACGCGTGTGCAGCTCTACATCTACGAAGAGACTGACGACAGAAAAGACTTCAGCTGCGTTGCAACTGAAGACATTGGCTGGCAACACCTGGAGGGGACGCTGGCAGGACTTCCCACGAAGAGCCAGCTGTACGAACCGAAATACAAAAAATTCAAACCTGGCAAACGTTACCTGTTCCTAGCCGTAGGTTTCGATGACACCTATACGGAGAAAGACGGAAAGGTGACCTTTGAAGAAAAGAATGCTGTGGAAGCCTTCGGTAAGCCCGAAACCTTGGTCCAACAGGGGGAGAGGTTCTCTACAGGATGTTTTGCCCTGCAAACGCAAAAACCGGTCAAACTCCTCAACCACTCGGAACCCTTTTCCGGGATGCAAATTTATACGACGGAAGATATCCAAAAGCAAGAAGGACGGAAACGCCCCTTGGAATTACATCGACGTGTGGCTGGCTTGTTGGGCTATTTCAAAGGATTGCCTCAAACAATTGAAGTCCATGGAACACCTCACCGTATTGCTCATGTAAAGTTGACACTTTATACGGAACAGAACCAGCGGGCACCCTTGATTCCGAGATTACCCGAAGGATTTACAGGTAAGCCCAAAGATGTACCCGATGATCGTTACTGCGATTTCATCACTTCCCCAAGCGATGAAACGGCACTGGCAGTTTACACGATACCCCAGCAGGGTGAATCGAACCCCGTCTTTCGCCTCGCAGCTTACGCCCTGCCTGCGGCTGCTTCGACCGAAAAGGGAATCAGTACGCTCAACCTGACCTTCCACAATAAGGAAGGAGTGGAATTGCTGCGCCGACGGATTCTCATTCGTCCCGAAGAGCGACCGACGCGCAGCGGTACGGGCATCATCGATACGCCCCTGCCCGAAGGAGACAGTCCACGACTGCACTACCCCATCCGCGCCAATAGCTTCTACCGCATGGGGACGGAACAGAGGCCGATTGACCTGAGCGGTACAACGACTGATATTATTGTAGACATTGATACGGTATGGGACGAATACTATGGCGGTGTACTGGGACAAGACAATCAGCCAGGTTTGGGCATTGACCCTAGTTGGGGTGATTACCCCGGGGGAACACTTGACGGGGAACAGCCTCAGCCCACTCCACCCGTCAATCATTGATTACAATGACATCGGCTGGTATTCCCAATCAGTACTTCCTCCCCAAAAAAGACTGAATCGTTACACAACTCTCTTGACTTATGAAAAGAAAATCCTTACGAAACACGGCATTTGCCTTGTTCGCCAGTATACTGCTGACAAGTTGTGCCACTGACAACGAACTGATAGCACCGCCTGTAGTCACGACCTTCCGCCTTGGCATGGACACACAAACGCGTGCTGCGCAAGCCCTCAATCCCACACAATATCCCACGAAACTTTACCTCTACAAAGCTACAGCTGACGCTATGGGAGAAACTTACTATGCTTTCGACCATTGTACAGATGTATCTTCCCAAACGGTGACGCTGGAAAACCTAGAACAAAATAACCGTTACAAGGCAGTATTCTTGAGCATTCCCGCCAAACAAACACCAGCACTACCTGAATTTACAGAAACACAACAGCCTTACGAAAAGGCGCAAGCGGAATACATCCACCAACCCGCCAACAACCAACAACCCGAGACGGACAACGACCTCTTTCGCAGCATTGTGGACTTTACGGCTTCGCCTGGAACAGGCACACAAAACGCTGTACTCACGCGGCAAAACGGAGCACTGGAGGTGCGCATCAAAGGCATTTCCAACCTATCGAAAGTAGAACTTCATCTCAAGGGGCACACCTCGCTTTTGCTTCAAGACGGTACGGGCGGTCAGGTATTAACTCAAGGAGAGCCTGTGGCCTTATCTAAGGTACAAACTTTCAAGAATGCACCCACACAGGTAAGAATCCGCATCAACCTGCTACCCCAAGAGGATATAACGGACCGAAACAATGGTAATGACAACTACCTGCTTGTTACAACCGATGTACCTGGCGAAGGCACGGGAATCATCAATCAGAAAGAAACAAAATACCCCATCAGATCAGCTCATCCCTCAATCCCTATCTACCCGAATCAGGTGACTTGGCTTACCCTGGGTAAAGACAATGATAGTTCGGGAGGAAACTTTGAAGTCTCCTTTGGCGATAAAGGCAACATCGACCTCGAAGACGGAGACTGGGACGGATGGAACGACAACTACACCAAGTAAACGAAAGGAATATGAAAAAGATATGGATAACACTCTTGTGCTGTAGCGCGATGCTCACAATGCCTATGCTAACTGCCTGCGACAACGAGCTTGAAATCACAGCGGAAGAGGGGCTGAACAATGAAGCTATTGATTCACAGGTACCAGAAGGCTACTTCCGGGCAACGTTCTTTCCTCAACCAGCAGGAACAACTTCTACTCGTGCCATCGTTAATGGTGAATCTGAGCAAATTCAGTCGCTGGTTTGCTTGATTTATCGCAAAAAGACAGATGACGCACAAAACGAATACTACGAATACGTAGATAGTAAACCTGTCATCACCTACAAAGGTACAGAAGCTACAGCTGGAAACATCACCCCCCAAACATACGTGTGGCCACTAAAGGAATCCATTAGCTTCACCCTGCCTAAAGGCGAATACAAAGCTGTTTTCGTGGGCAATGCTGACCGCAAACTCTTTGAAGGTCAGGGTAAGGAAAATGAGATTCTGACAAATATCCGTGGCAACATGGATCAGGCACGCATCAATATGCCCGACAAAGGTCCTCTCGCCTTCAACGATTACAACATGTTCTACCTCTGCACCGTTGACTTCAATGCGCTCAACCCTTCTCCCGCCGTATTGATGCAGCGCGTGGTCAGCAACAATGTGTTTAGCCGGAAGGCAATTGATGCAAATGCAGCGGTCAGCACGCTGGCTCAGAATCTGGTTAATCAGATTCGTGCGAACGATTTGACAACAGAAGTAGTACAAAGCCTCCTTCATACGGCATTGCTGGAGCCTGTATCCAAGGTAACTGGATTAGACAAAGCCTCCCAAGCGTTAACAAAGCTAGTCGACCGATTGGTCAACCTCCTCCTGGGCGATGTGGTACAGATGCTCAACGACCATTTACTACAGGAACTCACCACACGCTTACAAAATTCACTCAAGGGTACTGGTGGCGTCAAGAAGGATTTGCTCGGGCTGAGCTACATCATGAATCCCTGGAGCGCGGCAGAGGCTGTCGATGTGACATACACTTCTCTGCCCCGAAGCATTGACTTTAACCGAAACTGCCGCTCGCTTTATAACGAGACAACGTTCGACAACATACCTGTCAAACACACAATGGGGCAGCATAATGACACGCTCGATGCACACTTCTCCCTCGTAACGCTCTGCGGTCCGAGCAGATTAAAGGAAATCAATATCAACTCCACAAGCCAAGGCTACACGAAACTGTTGTATCCGATACTTCAAAAACTCGACAAACAGATTATAAACGGCTTGCTGATAAACATACATGTGCCGCTCAACTACACGCAAGAGTCAAACCTGCAGTACTCCACCAGCTATGAACTTCTTAACCTCACGCTGAATGATTTTAAAAAGGTGACAGACTCGAATGCTCCTAACTACGCGACACCAGTCGGTGTGACAATCTCGCTCAAAGACATTGTAAACCTTGAAGAATTAGTAAAGCGGCTGCTGGGCGACAACATCCTGTCAACCATTGTGGGAGGACTCACCGATAAGCTATTAGAACCCTTAGTAGAGGCATTAAACCAAGTGGTTATCAAAAAGCTGGACATCCAACTTCCTGGATTAGGCTTAAGCAACATCGTCCTTGAAGGCACTTGGGATGCCACTTACGTATCAGACGGTACGGTAGCTCCAACCACAAACGATGGTTCACCTACTCCCCTGCCGAGCAAACCGAAACCGGAGCAACCCGCTGGAATGGTTAGCAGGAACTAAACAAGGAACTATGCCTAAGTGTTACTGACAATGTCAGCTATAGCACCAACGAATAACGGAGGATACGCCCTTGGGGCATACCCTCCGTTATTTACTTTCATACAATAGTGCTTCGCACAGTGCGCTTACTTTTGGAAACGCTTGGCTTTGCCACGAACACCACGTTTGTTCTTCTTGGCCTTCTTGTTATTCTTCTTCTCGGTAGCCAAGTGTTCGCGGAAGGTGGGTTCGGCTACCGGACCGTTGCCATCGTCGACCAAAGCGAAGTCGAGCTGACGGCGTTCGAGGTTGGCACGTTCCACACGGATGCGCACTTTGTCGCCCAAGCCATAACGCTTGCGGTAACGGCGGCCTACGAGGCAGAAGTTGCGTTCGTCGAATTCATAATAGTCGTCGAGCAACATACGCAGGGGGATCATGCCCTCGCACTTGTTTTCATCAACTTCTACGTAGAGTCCGAACTCTGTCACACCGCTGACTGAACCTTCAAACTCCTGTCCGAGACGATCGGCCATAAACTCTACCTGCTTGTACTTGATACTGGCACGTTCTGCCGTAGCTGCCAACTGCTCCATGTTCGAAGCATGCTCGCAGAGGTCTTCGTACTTGGTGGCATTGACCGAACGTCCTCCGTCTTCGTAACGAGTCAGCAAACGATGAACCAAGGTGTCGGGATAACGACGAATGGGCGAAGTGAAGTGGGTATAGTATTGGAACATCAAACCGTAGTGTCCGATGTTGTGAATGCTGTAACGCGCCTTCATCATGGCACGCAAGGCTACGAGTTCGACAACCTGCTCTTCTTTCTTGCCCTTGACATCGTCCAACAAGCGGTTCAGGCTCTTCGATACCTCCGTCTTTGTTCCCTCGGTGCGAATCTTGTAACCGAAACGGGCAATGAAGGCACTGAGCTTCTCCATCTTTTCGGGATCGGGCACGTCGTGAATACGGTAGGGGAATACTTTGGGCTTGCGTCCCTTGGGTACGACTGCCATCTTGGTCGCTACGCTCTTGTTGGCCAAAAGCATAAACTCTTCGACCAGTTTGTTGGCATCCTTGGCTACCTTGACATAGGTAGAAATGGGATGTCCCTTTTCGTCTACTTCGAAACGTACTTCGGGACGGTCGAAACCAATGGAACCGTTCTTGAAACGCTTCTCACGCAAGCACTTTGCCAAGCGATTGAGCAAGAGAAGTTCGGCGGCATATTCGCCCTCCGGCGCGGCCCCTTCGGGCAAGCGTTCGGGATGTTCACCGGGCTGAGCGAGGTCTTCTGCCGATGCCGCACCGTTTCGCTCAAAGATGTATTGCACCTCTTCGTACGTGAAACGGCGATTGGAACGAATAACCGTGTGGGCCAAATGCCAATCGAGCACCTCGGCGTTTTCGTTCATCTTGAAGATGGCTGAATAAGCCAGCTTCTCCTCGTCGGGACGAAGTGAACAGATGAAGTTACAGAGACGTTCGGGGAGCATCGGGATGGTGCGGTCTACCAAATAAACGCTCGTTGCACGGCGTTCGGCTTCCTTATCAATGATGTCGCCCTCCTTTACATAATGGGAAACGTCGGCAATGTGTACACCCACTTCCCAGAGTCCGTTACCCAATTCGCGTACGGACAAGGCGTCGTCGAAGTCCTTGGCATCGTGCGGGTCGATGGTAAAGGTGGTTACCTCGCGGAAGTCCTCACGACGGGCTATTTCTTCGGGTGTGATACCAGGATCGAGCTTTTCAGCTGCCTGTTCCACCCGTTCGGGGTATTTATAGGGCAAGCCGTACTGTGCCAGGATAGCATGCATTTCGGCTTCGTTCTCGCCCTGCTTACCCAAGATGTCGATGACTTTGCCAATGGGGCTCTTGGAGTCAGTAGGCCACTCTACAATCTTGACCACCGCCTTGTCACCGTTTTTTCCTCCCTTGAGCTTATCTTTGGGAATAAAGATGTCGGTAGCCAACGAACGGCTTTCGGTAATCAGGAAGCCATAACCCTGCTCGACCTGAAGCTGTCCGACAAATGTATCGTTAGCCCGTTCGAGGATTTCGGTTACTTCGGCTTCACGGGTATGTCCGGCACGGCGGGCCAGCATGGTAACCTTCACGCGGTCGCCGTCGAGTGCATGAAGTGAATTGCGCTCACAGACCAGAATGCTCTTACCACCGTCGTCGGGGACAAAGGAGTTGCGTCCGTTACGTTTGCGCACGAAGGTACCTTCCATTACATTGGAACGCACCGCATTGCGGTAATGACCGTTGCCATCAGTCGAAATATAGTCGTCCAGTACGAGGTCGGAGAGTGCATCGAGCACCACCATCTTCGTGGGATGATTAGCCGCCTTGAACTTCACAAAGAGGTCCTTTACGTCGAAGTCCTTCTCTGGTTCTTGATTGAACATATCGACGAGCATTTGCGCCACCGCCTTCTTCTTCAGGCGCGACGCGGCCTTGTTCTTTTCTTTTCTCGCCATAATCGTATGATTTATAAAGTGATTAAGCTGAAGCATAGAGAAGTGGAGGCTGATGATGCTCGTCCCCGACGTTAGGAAAGGGGGAACAGTCGGAATGCCCTGTCCAAATCACAAGTACATTCCCTTACAAATACATTCCCTTATAAGCACTCGCTTGTGCTCGCATCCGCTTCGTCTGCGCTCAGTCACACAGCCCGTCATCCGCTTCGACTCCCATTTCTTCAACCGGCATTCGTACAGAATGCCTCAATGGATAGAGCAAAGTAACGGCTTTTTAAAACAATGCATGGGGGTTTTACAATAAAAAACACGGGTCAAACGATTATCTTCCTACTTTTGCCCCCACTTCTACCACTTCGGTCTGAAACGTAACAGAAAAAGGGGCGAACGGGGCATTGTGTACCGTTCGGAGTTACGGCTTTCTACGTGCCCCTTTACCCGCTACATTATCCATTTCTTTAAATAGTCTCCCATCGCTATGCGTTATTTCCTCCTTCTTCTCACCCTCAGCTTGCTTCCTGTACTTGGCTGGAGCCAAAAAGCAGGTAGCAAACCAGATTCCACGCAGGTGGAAGAAACAGAGGTGCCCCTTCAGACGCAGGTGGGCGAAACAACGTATAAGGGGCGCACCATTCCACACATTGTTTTTCCAACCTTGCCGAAATATGCGCCCATGGAGTTTAAGAACGAGAAGGAGCGCGAGCGTTACAACCGCCTGGTCTACAATGTCAAGAAGGTATTGCCCTGGGCAAAACTGACGAAATACACCATCCTCGAAACCTACGACTACCTGGAGACCTTGCCCGACGAGAAGGCACGCAAGGCACACATTAAAAAGGTGGAAGCGGGACTGAAGGAACAATACGGTCCGGCACTTAAGAAGCTCACTCGCTCACAGGGACGCCTCTTGCTGAAGCTCATCAACCGCGAATGTAACCAAACGGGTTACTACATTGCCAAGGCCTTTATCGGGCCCTTCAAGGCGAACCTCTACCAGGGCATCGCTGTGCTCTTCGGCAATAGCCTCAACAAGAAATATGACCCCGAAGGCGATGACCGCTACACGGAACGGGTGGTTAGAATGGTCGAAGCGGGGGTCATTTGAAGCAGTAGCTAACGGCTTAACTTCTCAAAGTTGGGCAGGCTCCCTATCCACGATATAACATCCAAAACGACTCAAGCCCTGTAGGGAAGACACGCAACCCTATCCATCACGGATTGTGGTGTGTCACTTCCCTACAGGGCTTGAAGCGTTCCTAAAAACGGGGGTGGGAATCATGAAGTGAATCCCTACCCTCCTTCACAGAGTAAGTTTGAAATGTCACGACATTGAAAAGAGTTCGTAATCTGCGGTCGGTACTTTTGCAGTGTCAAAAAACAAGCGCATAACTATCAAAAACTTACTCATGACTTCAAAACTACTCCTCAGCACAGCTACTTGTGCCCTTTCACTCCATGGTCTTTCTGCACTTGCTGCCAATGAAGTGCATGCTGCCGCTCATGGTTTACAGACGGTCAATGCGGGACAAGGCATGACCTTGCGCCAAGCGTTGCCGCAGACTCTGGCGAACACCCAAACGGCTCAGACGAACGAGGAAGGTGGAAACCTACAAGTAACGACAACGCACTTTGAGGTGGGGCAAACGGTGGAAATCACATACAACAATTTGCCCGCAAAAGCCACCATCAGTGTGTACAAGGACCAGGCACGCATCCCCCTCAAAGAGCAACTGACGCTGACGGAAAAAGCCGAGAAAGGGGTATTCACCCTGGGCGACCAGCTCGAAGCGGGTGACTACACGGTGCGTTGCACCAATGCAAAGGGTGAAGACATTACGACCCCCATCCTGTTTAGTGTCAGTGCTCAGGCTTGGACGAAGGGTCCCAAGGATATCTTCGTGATGAGCGACATCCACGTGATGAGCCCGGAATTGCTGATTAAGGAAGGCAGTGCCTTTGAAAAATACTTGGCCGGCGACCGTAAGCTGTTGGCTGAGAGTAAAGATATATTCTATACCATGATTGACACCATCCTGGCACAGAAGCCTGAGTTGGTGCTCATCCCCGGCGACTTAACAAAGGATGGCGAATTGCTTAGCCACCAGTTGGTTGCCGAACAATTAAAGCGACTCAAGCAAGCGGGCATACAGACACTCGTTGTACCGGGTAATCACGATGTGAACAATCCCCACGCTTATGTGTTTGACGGCGACCAGACGCGCTATGCCGAAACGGTTAGCCGCGAGAAGTTTGCTGAAATCTACAGCGACTTTGGTTATGGCAAGGATGCCAAGCGCGACCCGCAGTCGCTCAGCTATGCCGTTGAGGCTCTGCCCGATGTGGTGGTGGTAGGTATCGATGCTTGCCGTTACGAGGACAATACCTTTGTATCACAAGGTGCGGATAAGGATGTGTGCGTCACTTCGGGCCGCATCAAACCCGAAACGCTGCAATGGATTAGCCAACAGGCGCAGGAGGCACGCGAGAAGGGCAAACAGGTGTTGGCTGTCATGCACCACAACCTTGTGGAGCACTTCAACGGACAGGCCACCATCGCTTCGCCCTATGTAGTTGAAAATGCAGCCGAAGTACGCAAGGTATTGATGGAGGCAGGCATCCGCACGGTCTTCACAGGCCACTTCCACATTCAGGACATTGCCAAAGACTACAACGAAACGAAGACGGACTCTATCTATGACATCTCAACGGGTTCGACCGTGACTTACCCTTGCCCCTTCCGCCAAGTACGCCTCAACGAGGACAATACGGTGATGGAGTTGCGCGGCAAACTGCTCAAGAGCGTGAAACTCAACGGCCAGCTCGAAGCAAACTTCGGACACTATGCGCAGGAGAAGTTGGTCAGCGGTCTCGAACCGATGGTAGGCGGTCTGATTTCGGACTACTGGGATATGATCCAGAAGGTGGTAAGCGACGCTACGGGTAGCCTGGGTGACCTGGGAGCCGCTATCAAATTTCCCGAAACGCCCGAGGAACTGACTGCCATGCTGATGGAATGTATCGGAGAAGATGCCATCAAGGCTTACTTGACCTTCTCTGAAAGTAACGAAGACAAGAAGGCTTCGGAAGTATTGCAAAAGCGCATTGTGACCGACGGCATCAACAAATTGGTCGACAAGTTGGTGGGTCGCATTTTAGGCGTAGTGGCCAAACCCATCGTACACGAAAAGGTAGACCCCATCCTCAACACCGTGCTCGGCAGCCTTTTGGGCAACGTCACGAACAATGGTACGGACAAGGCGAATGTGACCAACGACCTCGACCTCAGCATCGACATGCCGCGCAAGGTGGTTAGCCAAATTGCAGACGTAGCGAATGCAACGGAGGCTATGCAGGTGACTCCGACCCTGACGGACGGTCCCATCCGCATTCTCTTGCCCGAACTTGCTCAGTCGGCTCGCCTCTGTATCTACGACCTCAACGGCCGCATTCTCTACACAACGGAAGTGCCGGCTGGTGCGCCCTCTGTACTCCCCTACCGCTTCCAGCAAAAGGGTGTATACCTGGTGAAGTTGATTGGTCAAGGCAATGCCGTGAAGGTAATCGTGGAATAAACGAAACTAACTTACACTTCCTTCGCTTAGGCTCGCTTGAAGCGAAGGAAGTGTTCCTTCTGGGATGTGTTTAAAAACGAATAGGAGATAAACGCTTAGCATAGCGGTTTATCTCCTATTTTCGTATGTAAACCAGACTCTCAGGCCGAACGTACTTTTACTATAAAAGGTGCACACGTAATTGTGTGCACCTTTTATGATTAGAACATTACTATTTCAATCATTCACGAACTTCTTGGACTTTCCTCATTACGATAGAAGCCAAAAAAAGGACGAGTTTCCCCGCCCAAAGATGTTTTCACAACGGAATAATCCTTATTGTGATTAGCTGAACAGGGGCAAAGTTAAAATCTTTTCTTTAAAAAATCAAATAGAACGTAGAATATTTAACTTTGCAGGCAGCAAATAAGTCTGCTATTAGGTTGATAACTCTAGCATAGAATGGCTCGTAAAGCAACAACACCTATAGCAAAGGGCGAATTCTTCTGAAAAAACATTTTTCCCTTCTCTTATTTACCAATCACACTTATTGCATTAACAATCAACATCTCTATATCATGAATGCCAAGCACTACATTCTCGGCCTAGACATGGGTACAAACAGCATCGGATGGGCCGCTATTGACGCTGAAACCCAGCAAATCATAGCAACGGGTAGCCGTATTATCCCGATGGACGAACGAAGTATCACCGATTTCGACAAAGGTGTATTACAATCGTCTGCCGCTCAGCGCACCCTTTACCATCGGATGCGCATCACCAACGAACGAGCTAAACAACGCCGTGAACGTTTACTCCGCGTTTTAAACATACTGGGATTCTTGCCCGAACATTTCCGTCAACAGATTGATTTTGAAAAGCACTTCGGACAATTCAAGAATCACAGCGAACCGCTGATAGCCTATTGCCCTGATGCGACGGGCAAGAAGGAATTTCTCTTTCGTCAATCCTTCGAAGAAATGCTGAACGAATTCCGTCAGGTTCATCCCGAGCTCGTTGCAGAAGGCAAGAAGATACCCTATGACTGGACCCTCTACTACCTGCGCAAGAAGGCCTTGACTCAACCTGTCAGTCGGGAAGAACTGGCCTGGATTCTCCTAAGTTTCAACGCAAAGCGAGGCTATTACCAACTCCGCGGCATGAGTGATGAGCTGCAAACAGCCGACGACCAAAAACAATTTTGCGTACTGACAGTCATGCAGGTAAATCAGGGCAAAGAGGTCAAAGCCGGCTCACAGACCTACGAGTATCATATCGTCTATGACAATGGTAAGGAGGAAACCAAAAAAGGCAAACAGGCTCCCTACCCAATTGGCCATCAGTTTGAAGCCATCTGTACGACCAAGACCAACAAAGACGGCACTACGACCTTCAGCACCAGCACTCCCGACCCAGAAGACTGGACACTGGTCAAGAAGAAGACGGAACACGACATCAAGTTGAGCGGTAAAACAGTGGGTGCCTACATCTATGACGAAATACTCGCCCAACCTTCCGTTAAGGTACGCGGCAAATTAATCCATACCATCGATCGCAGCTTCTACCGCAACGAGATGGAACAGATACTCCGTGCTCAAACCGCCTTCCATAAGGAATTGCGTGACGATGTCCTCTTGCGCCGCTGTGCCAATGAATTGTACCGCCGTCCTGAGCGTCAACCTCGCATCGAACAACTGGTGAAACAGGGATTCCTCCATCTGTTGGTAGACGACGTATTGTTCTACCAACGTCCACTGAAAAGCAAGAAGAGCGAAATCGCTGACTGTCCGTTCGAACAATACCACTATGTCAATCGCTCCACAGGCGAATGTGTTGACGAACCCGTCAAATGTATTCCGAAGTCACATCCTCTTTTTCAAGAATACCGTCTGTGGCAATTCATCCATAACCTCCGCATCTATCAGAAAGAAGCCGAGGTCAACGGCCGCATGGTACTTAACTACGATGTGACCGACCACTTCCTGCCCAACCACGAAGTGCGTTGCCAGCTTTTCGACTACCTCAACGAACGTGCTGACGTGAAGGAATCTGTCCTGTTAAAGTTCAAGCCCTTCGGTTTAAGCAAGAAGGCCGACCTTGAACGCTATCGCTGGAACTATCCCAGTGAGAATACCTATCCCTGTAACAAGACACTCTACACCATTCCGAAGGACTACCGCCGCTATTTTAACCAAAAGCTTTGGCACATTCTCTATTCCGTCAGCGACCCCGAACAAATAGTCAAAGCCTTGCGCAGCTTTGCTACAGAGCATCAGATTCCCGATACAGACGCTTTTGTAGCATCACTAACTTCAGTCGTCTTCTCCGAAAAGGACTATGGTTCCTTCTCCGAAAAAGCCTTGAAGAAGCTCCTTCCCTTGATGCGTTGCGGTAGCCGTTGGCAATCATCCGCCATCGATGAAGCCACCCAAGAACGTATTCAGCACTTCCTGCACGAGCCGTCCCACGAAGATTTCTCTGACAGCGTACGTAAGGCGTTAGCCAACTGCCACTGCATCGAAGATTTCCAAGGTCTACCCGTCTACCAAGCCTGCTATGCCGTATACGGCCGACACTCTGAAGCCGCCGACCTCACAGCGTGGAAGTCACCTGACGAACTCGCCTACTTCCTGCGCTACACCTTCAAGCAACACTCCCTGCGCAATCCTGTAGTAGAACGCATTGTGCTGGAAACCCTCCGCATCGTCGAAGACCTTTGGCGCAAATATGGCAAGATGGACGAAATCCATGTCGAAATGGGGCGCAACCTGAAGCAAAATGCCGAAGGACGTAAGCGCGATTACGACCGCAATCAGGAGAATCAAGCTGCCAATTACCGTGCCCGCCGATTGCTACAAGAGTTTGCCCGTTACGAAACCGACATTGAGAACCTCCGTCCACACTCTCCCTATCAGCAAGACCTCTTCCGACTCTACGAAGAAGAAGTCCTGGGCAATTATGCCGACGAAGTAAAGAAGGACAAACAAATTGCCAAGACCATTCAGAGCTTAGGGCGTCCACTCGAAGCCTGCAAGGTCACCGCCAGTGAAGTACATCGCTACCGCCTTTGGTTAGACCAAAAGTGTAAGTCTCCTTACACGGGGCAACCCATCTCTCTTGCCCGCCTCTTTACCCGCGATTATGAGATAGAACACGTCATTCCCAAAACGCGTTACTACAATGACTCGATGAACAACAAGGTCATCTGCGAAGCGGAAGTCAACAAGGACAAAGGCAACATGACGGGATACGAATACATCCTGCAACGTGGCGGAAGCATCGTACAGGGCGCTTTCGGCAAGACCTTCACTATCTTGAAACGCGAGGAATACGAAGACTACATTAACCTCCACTTCAAGCACAATCGTGCCAAGAAAGCCAACCTCTTGATGGAGGATGTGCCTGCAGAGTTCTCCGAACGCATGCTCAACGATACCCGCTACATGAGCCGCGTCGTGCTTTCCCTGCTCTCCAAGGTGGTGCGCGATGACGACGAAGTTTCCTCCGTTTCGAAGCATGTACTCCCGACCAATGGCAGCATCACGACGCGCCTCAAGTCAGACTGGGGCATCAACGATGTGTGGAACGACCTCATTGCTCCCCGTTTCCAGCGCATGAACGAACGGATGCACACCGATGCCTTCGGCGAGATGCGCAATGAGTCGGGCAAGCGTTTCTTCCAGCCACGCCTCCCGCTCGACATTCCTCAGATAGACAAGAAACGCATTGACCACCGCCACCACGCCATGGATGCCATCGTGATTGCCTGCACCACCCGCAACCACATCACCTACCTCAACTCCGTTTCCTCTCACGACGGTTACAATGCGACCCGCATCGACCTACGCACTAAGCTCTGCCTCAAGCACCACACCGATGCCAACGGCAACTACCAGTGGCTCTTCAAGAAGCCTTGGGACAGCTTTACACAGGACGTTCGCGCCGCACTCTCGAACATCGTGGTCAGCTTCAAGCAAAATCTGCGTGTACTGACTTCCAGCAAAAAGGGTGGTTCGTCTATACGCAAGCCGCTCCACAAGGAAACGTTCTCGGGCAAAGTTCTTCTACAACAAGTAAAGACCATCAGCCTGAAAGATGCACTTGCCGACTGGCATCAGATTAAGGACAAAACCTTGCGCCAGGAAATAAAGCGTTTGCTTGCAGAAGTCTATCCTGCGGGCAATGTCAGTCAACTGATCAAACACTTCAAGTTACAAAAGAACCTCTTCAACGGTAAAGACATCCGCAAGGTTGAGGTCTACACCTACAGCCAAGGTGAAGAAACCCAAGTAGCTAACCGCAAGTTGCTGGACAAGACACTGACGCTGAAGCAGATTGAGTCGATTACCGACAGCGGCATCCGCAAGATTCTCATGCGTCACTTAGCCAACTATCAAGACGCTGCTGGCAAATACCGTACCGAAGAGGCCTTCTCTCCCGAAGGACTGGCTGAAATGAACGCTCATATCCGTGAACTGAACGACGGCAAACCGCATCAGCCGGTTTACAAGGCTCGTTTTTCGGAAATCCAAGGGCAAAAGTTTGCTGTAGGCCAGAGCGGTGCCAAGGCCAAGCAGTTTGTAGAAGCAGCCAAGGGAACCAACCTTTTCTTTGCCATCTATGCCAACGAGGACGGAAAGCGTTCTTACGAAACGATTCCGTTGCAGGATGTCATAGCCCGACGAAAGCGAAAGGAAGAGGTGGCACCAAGTGTCAACGAACATGGTGAACGTCTGCTCTTCACCTTATCTCCAGGTGATTTGGTTTACCTGCCTACCGAAGAAGGTGTAGTACCACAGGTGTTGGATAAAAAGCGAATTTACAAGGTGGTGTCTTTTAGCAAACGTCAGTGCTTCTTTGTTCCGCAGTCGTTTTCAACCACTCTTTACGACAAATGTGAATGGGGCAGCATGAATAAGATAGAGTTGACTGACAACAAGGAAAACATCAAAGCCCTTTGCGTCAAGCTCAAAGTCAACCGCTTAGGTGAAATCATAGAAATCATCGACGGACAATGATTAAGAAGACCCTATACTTTGGCAATCCTGCCTACCTGTCACTGAGCAACGGTCAGTTGGTGGTCAAGATGCCCGAAGTGGAAAACGCCAAGGAAGTGTCGGACCTCATCCGCAAGGAGAGCGTCCGCACCCTTCCAATCGAGGATTTGGGCGTAGTGATACTCGACCACAAACAGATTACCATTACCCAAGCGGCCATTGCCACCCTGCTCGACCATCAAGTAGCCCTGATTACCTGCAACGAACGGAGTATGCCCACAGGGTTGCTCCTACCGTTGCAAGGCAATACCCTCTACAGCGAGCGATTCCGCTCACAGATTGACGCCTCCCTGCCCCTCAAGAAGCAACTCTGGCAACAGACCATCCGCGCCAAGATTGAAAACCAAGCCTACGTATTACAGGAACAAACACACGAAGTTCCCAAGCGCCTTCTCCGCTTGGCACAAGAGGTCAAGAGCGGCGATTCGGACAATTGCGAAGCACAAGCTGCCGTACATTACTGGAAATACGTCTTTCCTGACATCCCCGACTTCCTGCGCGACCGCGAAGGAGCGGCTCCCAATGCTTTGCTCAACTATGGTTACGCCATTCTCCGCGCTGTCATCGCGCGGGCATTGGTGGGTAGCGGGCTGCTTCCCGTTGCAGGCATTCATCACCACAACCGCTACAACGCCTATTGCCTGGCCGACGACATCATGGAGCCTTATCGTCCCTTTGTTGACAAATTGGTCATTGCCACGATGCGCAAGATGGAAGTGACCGACACGCTCACCACCGAACTCAAGCGCGAAATGCTAATCATTCCCGTGCTCGATGTGCGCATACAGGGACGACGCAGTCCACTGATGATTGCAGCGGGACAAACTACCGCCAGCCTGGCCAAATGCTTTGCTGGAGAAAGCCGGAAAATACTTTACCCCACTTTTGAATAATATGCTCAACCGATTAAACGAATACCGTGTTATGTGGATAATAGTCCTGTTCGACCTTCCCACCGATACGAAGGAGCATCGCCGCGATGCTGCCCGTTTCCGTAAGGACGTGATGGGAGATGGTTTTACGATGTTTCAATACTCTGTGTATGTGCGCCAATGCGCCAGTATGGATCATGCGAAAGTGCATATCAATCGCGTCAGAAGCATGATGCCCGTCCATGGCAGAATTTCTGTATTCTGCATTACAGACAAACAATATGCTGAAACCCTTGTCTTCTACAATCGGGAAAAGAAGGAAGCAACCGATTCTACAACTTATCAGCAATTGGAAATGTTCTAAAATTAGAAATGGGATTTCTCGGTATAGACCAAGAAATCCCATTGATTTTATCGCTCATTTTTTATTTCTAAAACAACAACAGAATTCCTGAATATCAATACTTTCAGAGAATCCTGTTGTTGATTACCTTGCGAAGGTAGAAATGTTTCAGCCTTTCGTGTTTTTAGTTGAATTTGTAGCCGTTGTTGATTACCTTGCGAAGGTAGAAATGTTTCAGCTAATCACAACGTGAACCATCAGGATTGACACCAATAATCAGTTGTTGATTACCTTGCGAAGGTAGAAATGTTTCAGCTAATCACAACCCGATCGTAAGCCTACTTTCACTAATTCTAGTTGTTGATTACCTTGCGAAGGTAGAAATGTTTCAGCTAATCACAACGAAAAGTATCAGGTAGTGTGGATGCATTGCGTTGTTGATTACCTTGCGAAGGTAGAAATGTTTCAGCTAATCACAACGAGTTTTCATTTTATCGTAAATATTTTATTGTTGTTGATTACCTTGCGAAGGTAGAAATGTTTCAGCTAATCACAACGAGCGTGTAATAATAGTAAGCAGTAGTACGTTGTTGATTACCTTGCGAAGGTAGAAATGTTTCAGCTAATCACAACGATATTCAACATAGTGTCTTTACTCTCGTCGTTGTTGATTACCTTGCGAAGGTAGAAATGTTTCAGCTAATCACAACGGAGAGGCGAATGAAGGCAGCCGTGATGGCGTTGTTGATTACCTTGCGAAGGTAGAAATGTTTCAGCTAATCACAACGCGTTGCATGGTCGTAACTCTTAACTTCAAGTTGTTGATTACCTTGCGAAGGTAGAAATGTTTCAGCTAATCACAACCAAATGGCGCGTCACTACGGGCTGACGGTGGGTTGTTGATTACCTTGCGAAGGTAGAAATGTTTCAGCTAATCACAACCGAAGACGAACGAATATAATTCCGTACAAGTTGTTGATTACCTTGCGAAGGTAGAAATGTTTCAGCTAATCACAACCGTTTGTTGCTTCGGTTAAGTTGGTCCGTGGTTGTTGATTACCTTGCGAAGGTAGAAATGTTTCAGCTAATCACAACTCGAGCTATACAAGGGCGTCAATCTTACTGTTGTTGATTACCTTGCGAAGGTAGAAATGTTTCAGCTAATCACAACATACTCGGTGCTATCACTTGTAACGTACTGGTTGTTGATTACCTTGCGAAGGTAGAAATGTTTCAGCTAATCACAACAAACTCCCCGAATATAATTACTTTACGGTGGTTGTTGATTACCTTGCGAAGGTAGAAATGTTTCAGCTAATCACAACGTTTCATCGGGAGTTTATGTAATATTATTCATATATTTGCACTGGCTCTTGAGCGTAAAGGGCGTTAATGACGCCCTCGCCTATTGGATTTTCCTCTGAGGCAACGTTCAAGAGCCTTTTTTTGTTTCTACTTTACAAGACTGGTTGTCGATTACCTTGCGAAGGTAAAAATCTTTCAGCTAATCACAACATCGTATCACATACACCGGGCGCACATCGGGATGAGCCTTACGCAGGCGATCGCGGTACTCCTTAAGGCTGCAGTGGAACGTTTTCTGATAGTGACGGGTCAGACCGAAGCGGGAACTGTAGAGGGAGCGACGGGCGATTTCTTCGACAGTGAGATCGGAATAAAGCATGAGATGGGCGCCCATCTCGTGACAATAGGTTTCCTTGAATTCCTGCCAACGAAGACCAGTGAGGGTGAAGAGCAAACCGGAGAGGTCTTCGGTAAGTAGGCCTTTCTCGGTGCAATAGTCGAAGAGGGTGATGCCACCGTCAGCCATGCGACGCAAAAATTCGTCGAGCAAATGGATGCCCGTAGGATTTTCATTACGCTCTATGGGGATGTAGACTTCGTTGCCTTGACGGTCGTACTCTCGACGATGGGTGAAAGGGGAGATGATTAAATCTTTGACTTGATACTGTGGTTCTACACGGAGAACGGTGTGCTTACCGCGCGTGTTTTCATTTCTTCTTTTACTAGGCATAAGGATTGGATGATAGAGGGGAATGCGGAGCGGTGCGAACCCATCGTTTAGATGCGGAAAAAGAGAAGGGGACGCGAAGAAAGGGGATGAAAAGGGTGCGAAGAGAAGAGAGAAGAAAGTTACTTCTGCTTGGGCCGCGACCGTACAACTGTTGCAACCGTACTGCAGCGGAATTTATACTGCTGCTGTGACTTATACAACTGCCACGCCCCGATTACTTCCGCACAGCTTCATTCCACTGCCGCACATTCACCGTTTGACTTCACAAAGGTATCTTCTTTTCGTTAGAAACTAAGAGTTTCAGCGAGCAAATGTGGTCTCGTCGAGCTGGAGGCCACATTTTAGCGCAAAAATGTGTCCTCGTCGTTGAGGAATACACATTGTATGCCTTACAATGTGGCCTCGTAGGCTACGAGAACACATTGACAAGCACGCTATGTGTATTCCTCAACGACGAGGACACCTTGCAAAGATTACAAAAGGACGAGGAGGCGGGAGCAAAGGCTTCGTCAGCACAACAGCCGCGCCCATCGCCTTTACCACTACACGACTTCGATGACCGACGACCCGTTGCCCGGCTGCTTACGCAGGCGAATCTGCGGAGAGATTTGCGAACGAATCTGGTCGGTATGGCTGATGACACCAACTTTGCGTCCCTGGGCATTCTCCAGATTGGAGAGTGCCCCCATCACGAGGTCGAGCGACTCGCGATCGAGATTGCCAAAGCCTTCGTCGATAAAGAGGGAGCCGATGGCCAGGCCGGTACCCGAGAAGGAGGCCAGTCCCAAGGCCAACGCGAGGCTGACGACAAAGGTCTCACCACCCGAGAGGGAATTGACAAAGCGTTTCTCGTCGAAGAGGTCGCGGTCAATGACTTCAAGGAAGAGGGAGTTGGGACGCTGTGCCAATTCGTAACGAGGCGATATCTGACGCAGGTGGTAGTTCGCATGTTCCACAAGGCAGGCAAAGGTGACACATTGTGCTGCCGTACGGAACTTCTTGCCATCGGCCGAACCAAGCAATTCGTTGAGGCGTTGCCACTCTGTCTGGTCTGCCTTGGCGCGGTTGAGCGTTTCGACAAACTGTGCCGCTTCCTGCACACAGCGTTCGTGTGCCATGAGTCGCGACTGCGATTCGCCCAAGCGACGGTTGACTTCGTTCAACTTCACGCGCTCTTCTTCCCGACGTGTCTGAAGCATGGCCAAAGCCTCTTCGCCAACTTCCTTCGGACGAAGCGGGTCTGCCTGGAGGACGCAAAGCACATCGCGTGCCTGAGTGAGGCGGGTCTGTGCCTGCATCAGGTTTTGGCGCAAGGCGTCGAGCTGTTGACGCAATGCCTTCCAATCCTGTGTCGAAGCAAAGAGCTGTTCGAGTTCGGCAAACTGAACGGGCGGATGCGAACCGTTGAAACGGAGGATAAGCAAGTCGAGTTGCTGTTGTTTCTCCTGCAACTGCTGTTGTGCCTTGACACGTCCTTTCTCCAGGTTTTCGCGCTTACCCTCAAGTGCTTTGAGCCGTCCCTGATGTTCCTCGCAAAGTTTACGCAGTTCGGCTTCGACGCGCCGCGTCTGCAGGACAGCTTCCTTGAGTGCCGCCGCTTCCTTTTGAGGAGAACTTCCGCCAAAGAGTTGGCGCATCTCCTCCTTCATCGCCTCGAGGCGTTCGTGAAGGGCGGTACGGTTTTCGCGCAGCTCTTCCAACGAGCGGGTTGCCTCTTCCAGATGAGCGGCCGCTCCCTTGATTTCCTCACAGAGCAACTCTGAAGCCCGCTGTTTCTCCTCCAGCGTGCGGCACGTCTGGTTCCAGTCTTCGCAGAGATCGCGAAGGCGCATACGCAGGCCGTCGGCATTGTTCTTCCACTCCGTAAACCATCCCGACACGGTAATCATGCCGTCGAGGTCAATATAGAGTTGCGAACACGTGCGGTCGGACAGGCGAATGGCCTGCTGCAACTCCTCGGAAGCAGCTACCAGCACCTGAATTTCGGTGCGCAGTTTGTCAAACGCCGTGCGGTTGTTGAGCATCGCTGTGTCGAGGTTCTCAATTTGTTCATTGAGCTCGTTGATGTGGCGCTGGTGGTAGTTATAGGTGTCGAGTTCCTTCTCGGCCTCTTCAGCTACCCGGATGGTATTGTCCTTGAGCAACTGAATCATCTTGGCACGCGCCTCACGATTGGCCGTTTCGGAACAATCCTGGAAGGAGTTGTCGAGGTAAGCATAAGTCTGCCACTCCTCGACATCAGCCTGTTGGCGACGCTCCATATTCTGCAGTTCGCGGGCGGCAGTACGGATGCGGGCATCGTCGGCGGCGATGTCTTCGCGCAAGGTGGCCAGCGTATTGCGCTTTTGCGCCAAAGCCTCTTGTGCCGCTACATATTCCTTGTTGAGGTTGGTCAGCAAGTTGCCCAACTGACGCTCCGTCTCTGTGTGGTAAGGATGGTGGGTCGCCCCACACACAGGACAGGCACTGCCCTCCTTGAGCTGTTTGCGCAACTCGACAATGTTCTCACTCTGACTCAACGTGTAGGCCGTCGCAATGCGGTTGTATGCCTCTTCTGCCGCATCGCGCTCGATTTCCAAACGCTCTGCCTGCTGACGCTTCTGTGCCAACTCGGTCTCTTCGCGTTTCTGAATGGCACGTCCTTCAGACAACGAAGTGTAACCCTCCGAGATGTGGTTCCACAACACGGCGGCACGCTTGAGCGCGTCCATGCGGTTGCGCGTTTCGGTCACAGCGCGTTGCAACTTTGCCGAGTCGAGTCCCTGGATGGTCTGTTTGTGAATCATCAGGTTACTCTTGAGCGCGCTCATCTTCGCCAGATTCTGGTCTTGCTCGTGCTTCACCTTCTCGCACTGCTCCTCCAGCCCCATTTTGCGCCGTTGGGAGTCGTGCCACTTGGCGTGGCTCTCGACGTTGCGCGCGGTTTCGGTTGAGAGCAAAGAGAGCTTGTCCTTCACGAGGTCGAACTTGTCGAACATGCGGCTGTGTACTGAGAGCGACTGCTGGTGAAACTGCTTTTGCGTGATTTCCTGACGGGCTGCCTCCAGGGACTGTTGCTTGGTTGTCAGGTCCTTCTGTCGTTTACGCAACACCTCGTCGGCCTGCTTAATCTGGGCATCGGCGCGGCGAAGCTGTTCCTCGAACACGCGCATCTCGCCTTCGAGCGCATGGCCGCGATTGATGGCGGCGGCACGTTGTTCCTGCTGTTTTTCAGCCTCAGCGGTCCGTTCCTCAGCCGCACTCAACTCCTGGCGCTTGGTGTCGAGCGTTTGGCGCACCTGTTCCAGGTCGGTCTGGGTCTGCGCCTCGTCGTTGCGCATCCGTTCGCGATCCTCGCGACGCATGATAATCTCCTGAAAGAGGGGTTGCATACTGAGCAAGGAGTCGTAACGTTCGAGCCGTTGCTCGTCGGCACGCGTTTCACTGCAAGCCTTGGTTGCGGCGGCAAACTTGGCTTCTTCTTCGCTGACGCGCTGGGTAGCCTGACGGTAACGGTCGGCCCATTCGAGCTGCCGCATGAGGCGTTCCAGTTCGCGCTGGGTCTGTTCACCCGTAGCGGCTAAGACCCGACGACGCTCTTCCTCTTCTGCCAAAGCCTGGGGTTCAAGACGGTTGAGCAACATGCCTTCCATGCGGTGTTCCATGCCGCTGACCACCTCGTCGGCCTGCTTCGACAGCTCATAGATTTGCTTGGAGATGGCTCCGTAGACCTCCGTTCCGGTCAGCTTCTCGAGCAAGGTGGCCTTGTCAGCCGACTTTGCCTTGAGGAAGTTGGCAAAACTGTTTTGCGCCAGGATGACGGTGCGGGTAAACTGCTCGTAGGTCAGCCCCACGGCCTCGATGATGGCATCCTGAAGTTCGGCTTTATCGAATGTATGTTTCTGCGGACTGAGCCGTACGAAGGAACGTTCGACGGGTTTGATGGTGCCCGTGCGGGCTACCCGAATGCTCCACTTGGCTTCGTAGCGTGTTCCGTCGTGGGTCGAGAAGATGACCATCGCCTTGCCCTCCTTTTTGCCCCGGCGGAGTACGCCCGCCACGTTGGTGGTCTGTATTTGTTGGGCTTTCGACTCAGCCTGTTTGAGTTCTTCGGCCGAGATTTTCTCGGCATCATCAAACCGAGGTGCGCGGTTGTAAAGTGCCAGACAGATGGCATCGAGCAAGGTAGACTTGCCCGAACCCGTATCGCCCGTTATGGCAAAAAGTCCGGCGGAACGCAGAGGCTCTGCCGTGAAGTCTATCACCTGCTCGCCTTCGAGCGCCGTGAGATTTTCGAGAATGATCTTTTCGATTTTCATTGTCTGTGCTATTCGGTGAGGGACTGTGCGGCTTCTTCGGCCTGGCGAAAACGTTGCACCAATTCCTCGGACATCGGGTTATTGTATTTTGCCTCAAAAATGCGTTGGGCCAAATCCAACGGCGCAAGCGGACGGTAGGCGGTTTCGCTACCACTCTCCTTGCCCCAGGCACTTGGTTCGTGAGTCTTCTCCTCGGGACGCAAGCGTACCATGCGGCAGAAGTGAACGGCGCGGTCGGCCAGCAACTGCATGACTTCGTGCATGAGTCCAGGTTCGGGTTGGGTCTCACGCAGACGGATTTCGAGATAAGGCCAATTGTCGACCTCTGTATCGTTCCACTCGGACGGACGTTCGGGCAACAGGGATATGGCTGCTTTCACTTCGGAGGGAGTCGCACCCTGTCCTTGCTGTCCGCTGATGACTTGCAGACGGCGCAAGGGCGTATAGGGTAAGGTACGCACCTCGGCCACTCCACTTTCGTCAAGCGTCAGACACTTGACGCCGTGCTGGTAATGCTGTTCGGAAAAGGACATGGGCAAAGCACTGCCGGCGTACCATACGTGGGTTCCGCCTTTTACTTGCTGAGCCCGGTGAATATGCCCTAAGGCGGTATAGCACACTTTATCGCCGATGACGGAAGCGTCGACACAGTCTTGCCCACCAATGACTAACCGCTCGGAATGCTCTGACTCACAGACTTCAGCTCCTGCGGCATAGAAATGGGCGGCAGCAAGCAACGGGAGTTTCTTGAAATCGCTCTTGCGGAAACGCTGTTGCATCTGGGTAAAATAATAACGAAGTCCTTCGGCGGGTGTTTGACCTGCCGGATAGTCGCCTCCCCGCAGGTAAGGTAGCGCCATGCAGACGCAGACTGCCTCGGAGCTATTGCGCGTGGCCAACGGTAACAGATAGTGGTCGAAATCGGGGGTTCCGTCCTTGCCCTCTACCTCACGGATGAGACCGCGCACATAGATATTATGCGTCTTGAGCAGGGCGGCAGGTGCCTCCAAGCGGCTGGCACTGTCGTGGTTGCCGGCAATCAAGATGATTTGCAATCCGGGCATTTCCTCTGTTGCCTCGTGCAGGAAGTCGTACAGCAATTCTTCGGCACTGGCAGAGGGATTGGGCGAATCGAAGATGTCGCCTGCCACAATCAGCGCATCAGCCTGTTCGGCTTTGAGCATACTCAAGAGCCAGCGCAAGAAATGGCGGTGTTCGCCCAAACGGTGATGCCCATGAAAGACATTACCGAGATGCCAGTCGGCAGTATGTATGATTTTCATTGCTTGCTATTATTTTTTTGACGCGCAAAGTTACGGCAAAGTCCGTTTCAGTGTTGCGGCCTCATCGGGTTTTGTCGCAATCTACCCGAGAGGAAAAAGAGAACTACGGAAGAAACGGAAGGAACGGAAAAAGAGAGTTCCGTAAGTTCCGGGAGTTCCGTGGTCAGAAAAAAGAATCACGGAAGACACGGAAAGAACGGAAAGGAACATCAAGCTATAAAATCCGCGTTTCCCCTTTTCAAAGAGATTCAAAAACACTCAATAGATACACAGAGCCTTATAGAAAGAACCTAAAGTGAGTTCGGGCTTTTACTAACAAAATCTTATCTGTAATTTTGTCGCCGTCAAACCATTATTCCAAACAAGATCATGACAGAACCGAAACAATCCTGGATTGAAGCCGGCTACGTTAACGAGCCGCTTCCGAAAGACATAGACCTGAAGCAAGCCATTAAAGACTTGTGCAAGGAGAAGAATGCCACTATCCTCGCGCATTACTACACGAATAGTGACGTGCAGGACATTGCCCACTTCGTAGGCGACAGTCTGGCACTCGCCGATCAGGCTAAAAATCTGCAGTCGGACATTGTCATCATGTGTGGCGTACACTTCATGGCTGAAACGGTCAATGTATTGGCTGGCGACCGCCTGGTGTTACTCCCTGACCTTAACGCGACCTGCTCACTCGCCGAAAGCTGTCCACCCGAGGAATTTGCAGCCTTCAAAGCACAACATCCCGACCATAAAGTTATCAGTTACGTCAATACCTCTGCCCAAATCAAGGCAATGAGCGATGTGCTCGTAACGTCAAGCAATGCCCGCAAGATCGTAGAATCCTACCCCAAGGATCAGAAACTGATATTCGGTCCCGACCGTAACTTGGGCGGCTACCTTAACTCTGTAACGGGACGCGATATGGTGCTTTGGCAGGGGGCTTGCCACGTACACCAACGCTTCTCGGTCGACAAGCTCATCCAACTCAAGGAAATCTATCCCGAAGCCAAAGTTCTTGTTCACCCCGAATGTAATGGTGCGGTGGTGAAGTTGGCTGACTGTGTCGGTTCGACCGCCGCCTTGCTTAACTATGCCATCCAGTCGGATGCAACCACTTTCCTCGTAGCTACCGAAAGCGGCATTCTACACCAGATGCAGAAGCAATGCAGCGGCAAGGCCTTTATCCCCGTTCCGCCCGAGGAGGCTTCCTGCGGTTGCAACAACTGTAACTACATGCGCCTTATTACGCTTGAGAAAATCTATAATTGCTTGAAGTATGAATGGCCGAGCATCGAACTCCCTGAAGACTTGAAGGAGCAATGCAAGGCCCCAATCCTTGAAATGTATGCAAGAAACAGATAATAAGCTCGATGCGATGATGGTGATTGAGAACCGTCTGACGGCTCTCCGCCAATGGATGAAGGAACGCAATATCCTGGCTTACGTCGTTCCGACTGTCGACCCGCACAACAATGAATTTGTTCACGACCACTTCAAGTGTCGCGAATGGCTGAGTGGCTTTACGGGTTCGGCGGGTTTGCTCATTGTAACCTACAACGATGCCGCCCTTTGGGTGGACTCGCGCTATACGCTCCAGGCGCAAGAGCAAATCGGCTTTACCAGCATCAAACTGATGAAGGATGCCAAGGATGACAAGCACATCTCGCCCTGGTTCTGGATAGGACAAAAACTTGCCAATCTCCAACCTGAAGGAGTTGTGGCGCACTGTTGTGAATCGATGCTAACGCTGAGCATGATTCAGGCTGCGGCTGATTGTCGCGTGAAACTGTGCTCTGCTCCCGATGCCTTTGACACGATCTGGACAGACCGCCCGGCCATTGTTCCGCAACCTATCGAACGTATGGCCAAACGCTATACTGGCACCCCTATTAAGTCGGGACTCGACAAGGTGGCGAAGCGACTCCGTGCCATGGCGCCCGACCGCGACTACCTCTTCAACGATTTGTGCGACATTGCCTACATCCTTAACCTCCGAGGTCACGACATTCCCTATACGCCGGTTTTCTTTGCTTACCTGCTTTACCGGGCGGCAGATAACTCCTTCACGCTCTTCACACACCAGGAGACCTTGACGGAAGAGGCACGCGCCAGCCTGGACAAGAACGAAGTAAAGGTTTTGCCCTACGAAATGGCGATGGACAACGTCAGTGCCACTTGTATGTATGACCCGGACACGGTGACGCAGATGATTCTGGACCGTGCGACCAACGGTTTAGCGATACCTTCTCCGATTGTCCAACTGCGCATGATCAAGACGGACAAGGAGCAGGAAAGCATCCGCGAAGCGATGATTCTGGACGGTGTTGCGATGGTGACCTTCCTGCGTGAACTGGAACAGGCCATGCAGATTGAGGGCATGGTGCTCACGGAAATGGACATTGCGACACGCCTCACGGAATTGAGAGCGAAGAGCGATAAGTTTATCGAACCGAGCTTTACGACGATCGCTGCTTATGGTCCCAACGGGGCAGTGGTACACTACGAACCTGAAGTGGATTCGGCAGCCAAACTGCAACCTAAGGGTTTGTTGCTCCTCGACAGCGGCGGTCAGTACCAATGTGGCACCACGGATATCACACGTACCATTGCTTTAGGTCCCGTCACACGCGAAGAGAGCCAGGCTTATACGTATGCACTCAAAGCGCACTTGGCATTGGCTCGTGCCATCTTCCCCGAAGGTATCTCGGGTGTGCAACTTGATGCTATCTGCCGTCAGGAGCTTTGGAACGTAGGTTATGACTTCGGTCATGGCACTGGACACGGTGTGGGCATGCATCTCTGCGTACACGAAGGTCCGATGCAGATTCGCAAGGAAGTTCGTCCCGACACGGTGATTCCCTTCAAACCAGGTATTGTCGTTACCAACGAACCGGGTATCTACGTAGAAGGTAAATTTGGCGTGCGCATTGAAAATGTGATGGTTTGCCTTCCTTGGTCGAAAACCCCCTTTGGCGAGTTCTGCTACTTCGACCAACTGACACTTTGCCCCTACGACCTGCGTCCTGTGGACTTCTCCCTGCTGACGGATCAGGAAGTGGCACAAATCAACTACTACCACGGCCTCGTACGCGAAGTTTTGATGCCTTACCTCACGGAAACGGCTGATAAACAGTACTTGGAGTGGGCTACACAACCCATTGAATAATCTGAATGCACCGTACTCGTTGCGGTGCACTTCTTCTTTTATTTTTAGCTTTATGGAAACAACCAGACAACAGAAAATATCCCGACTCATCCAAAAGGAACTGAGTGACATCTTTCAGAAGCAAACCCAAGCTACACACGGCGTCTTGGTCAGTGTGAGCGCGGTGCGCGTCAGCCCCGACTTGAGCATTGCCCGCGGCTATCTGAGCATCTTCCCTTCGGAAAAGGCACAAGAGATTTTGAGCAACATCAATGCCAATGCCCGCCAAATTCGTTACGAACTGGGCGGCCGCGTACGTCATCAGTTGCGCATCATCCCGGACTTGAAGTTCTTTATTGACGATTCATTGGATTACCTCGATCACATCGACGAACTGCTGAAGACGGACACTGCCAACTCAACGGCAGCAACAGAAACAGACGCAACCGAAGAGACGCCACATGCTTAGTCGTCTGCGCCTGCCACTCTTCATGGCGCGACGTTACCTCTTCTCGCGCAAGAAGATTGGAGCCATCAATATCATTTCCTGTATTTCGGTGGTGGGAGTGGCCTTTGGCACAGCTGCCCTACTCTGCACCATCTCGGTATTTAATGGCTTCCGCGACCTCTTCGGAAGCCTTTATACCGCTATCGACCCGCCCATTGAGGTAGTAGCGAATCAGGGAAAATTTATCGACACGCAAGACAGTGTGCTCTGCCTGCTGAAAGCACATCCTGCTGTGGAAGTGGCCTCCGAAACACTGGAGGATCACGCGCTGATACTCTTTCAAGGCCGTCCCACGGTCATCTCTTTGAAAGGAGTAGATCGTAACTTTGACAAGGTGACGGGTATCCGTTCCATCCTCTATGGAGAAGGAACGTATCGAACCGAACAAGCGGGGGTGCATTACGGCATCCCAGGCATCGGACTCGCCTCTGCCATGGGGGGCATTAACTTCGGCACGTTGCAAATCTGTGCGCCGCGAAAGGGGGAAAAAATAAATTTGACCAATCCGGCTGAAAGTTTCAACGTGGGAGACTTGGCCGCATCAAATGTTTGTTTTGATGTGAACCAACGGAAGTATGACGAAACGCTGATGCTGACCTCATTGGACTTCGTACAGGAACTCTTCGAACAGCCTCAACGCATCACGAGCCTGGAACTGAAACTGAAACCAGGTGTGGACCTCGAAGAAGTAAAAGAAGATATGCGAAAGTTGGCGGGCAACCGTTTTCGTGTGCTCGACCAACTCGAACAGCAGGAAGATGTATTCAACATGATGAACATCGAAAAGCTGATGGCTTACTTCTTTCTGACGTTTATCTTGCTCATTGCCTGTTTCAATATCATCGGTTCGGTATCGATGCTAATGATTGACAAGCGTAATGACATGGAAACGCTCCGCCACCTCGGCGCTTCCGACCATTTGATATTCCGCATCTTCCTTTACGAAGGTCGATTGATTGCGCTTCTGGGTGCAGCGGCGGGTGGTCTTTTGGGCATTGGTCTTTGTTGGTTACAACAAACCTTCGGACTGATAAAACTGGGAACCTCGTCGGGTAGCTTCATCATTGACAGCTACCCCGTCAGCATTCACTTCACGGATGTGCTCCTCGTACTGTCGACCGTCCTCGTCGTAGGTTTTGTCTGTGTATGGTATTCGGTCAAATACTTGAGCAAATGGTTTCTAACAAAAGCGTAAAGACTCCACACTTCTCTCTGTAATAGTCAAAACAGGAAGCAGAACCATACACGGAACTGCTTCCTGTTTTTGTTTCGGTGGGGGAATCACAAGGAGCTACTCCTAGTCTCCTGCAACTCATAAGCCCTTACCCTCAACTTCTCAACTCTATTCTTCTATGTCGACCGTTCTCATTCTAGGTGCCAGTTCTGGATTAGGTTATGCACTGGCTCAACATTACCTGATGCGCGGATGGAAGGTGGGACTTGCCGCCCGCCGTACGGAACCGCTTGAACAATTAGCTCAACTTGCGAAACTCCCTCATCAGGTAGCTCTTGCCTGTATCGATGTGAGACAATCGGAGGCTCCGCAACAACTGGAGAATTTGCTCCAACAACTGGGAGGAAAGGTAGACCTCTACCTACACTGTGCTGGCATTGGAAAAATGACTGCAAACATCCATTACGAAGAAGAACTGCCCACCTTACAGACTAACGTCATGGGATGGACTGCCTGTATAGACTGGGCATACAATGTACTTTGTCGTCAAGGGTATGGACAACTGGCAGCTATCACTTCTTTTGCGGCAAACAGAGGACTCGCTCCTGCCCCTGCCTATGCCGCTACCAAGGCTTTTCAAGCCCATTACCTGGAATCACTCCGCCAACGCTTGCTTGCCAAAAAGCTCCGGCACATCACCATTACCGATCTTCGTCCAGGGTTTGTTGACACACCACTGCTTGCTCATCCGGAACAGCTCTTCTGGGTTCTTCCCACGGAAAAAGCCGTTCATGCCCTGCTTCGCGCCATCGATCGTCGCCATTCGATTGCCACCATAACGACCCGCTGGGCACTCTTAGCTCCGCTCCTTCGTATTGCGCCACGCTGGCTTGTAGCACGCATTCTGAGCCGTGCACTCTGAATAAGGATAGCCTACTCTTAGGCCGATAACAAAAGTCCCGAAAAAGGAAAGGTGGGAAAACAGTAGCGACACTACCGTTTTCCCACCTTCCGTGCGTTTATACGCTAAGAGAAATTAGTTGATACCTTCTGCCAATTCAGCACCGGGCTTAAACTTAATCACCTTCTTTGCAGCGATCTGAATCTTCTCCTTCGTTGCAGGGTTGATACCCGTACGAGCGGGACGTTCGCTGATAGAGAACGTACCAAAGCCAAGAAGTGCAACCTTGTCACCTTCCTTCAACGCATCTGCGATAGCGTCGAGCACAGCGTCTACTGCCTTCTTAGAGTCTACCTTGGTCAAGCCTGCAGCTGCAACGGCATTTACGAGATCGGTCTTATTCATTGTTTGAAATATTATATGTGTAACTTATTATAAAATCCTGTTGCGGATAAATGTGCGTTATCGCCTCCACTTATCAGGTTTAAAAGAGGCTCAAAAACGCGTTATTTGCAGGCAAATATAGGAGAAGGCATTCGTTCATACAAACTTTTCTTTCCTTTTTTCCTTCTCAGAACTTAAAAAAGAGTCTTCCTGTGCCAAAGATGCATAGAATCAAGCATTCTACTCCCTTTCGACCCAAATAAACACAGGTTTTGCATGAACTAAATGACCACGATTTTACCTGCGACACTCTTCTTACCATCGTGTGTTGCAACCATCACATAATAGACACCGGGAGCAACCCGACGGCCCGTAGTGGTCTGGCATACATCCCACACAAAACTACCTCCGACCGCATTGCCACGGGCTACGAGTTGCGAACCTGTACTCAGTATTTTAACTTCTGCACCTTCGGTCAAACCGGCAATCGTTACATTACCCGAATATTCTGGACGAACAGGGTTGGGAAAGATTTTGACATTGCTTTCAGCAAGCGTTTCGTGCGAACTGGTTACATTCGTGCGAAACGAACAGATACCCGCATTGGAAGCAATGAAGAGTTCACCCGTTTCTTCGTTGATGGCCATGCTATTGATTTCGTCAGAGAGCAACGGAGAGTTTGCCTCGGTGTAATGAGCCAAGACTTCGGAACCATCCGGGTTGACCAAGTAAACACCTGAACCCATCGTACCCAACCATTTACGGTTACCTCCGTCAACAGCAATAGCTGTTACATCAATTCCCGTCAGCAAATAGTCGGCATAATTCGTACCATCGTTGCGCGGCACCTTGGGTTGCGTCACCATAAAGTCACCTGAGAACCATTCATCGGGCCGTTGAATCACATAAACCCCCGAAAGGCAACCAAACCAAATTTGCCCGTTCTTATCCTCGCGTACGTCCTTTACTTCCTGCAAATCACACGTACGACCATCCTCATTGAGTACCGTACTACGGAAATTGGAGCGGTCATCATCACGCTGATTAAGTGTACCGTTTACATCCAGACCATAAAGTCCCGATGCAATCGGAGTGGTTCGACGAGAAGCAACCCACACGCGCCCCTTGCTGTCTACCAAGGTCTTATCGGGAGTAGAAGCGTAGGCAAAGGCGGGATCGTTGATTTCCACCCAATTGCCATCTTTTTTGAGGACCTTCAAGACCTTCTCCATTTCATAGTTCGTCATCCACAAATTACCATCGTAGTCGAAACTCAAGCCGTCGACAATCGTATAGTTAGGACTTCCATTTCCACCGGGAGCGATTTCGAGCGAAGAATTGGAAGAGTTGTAATGCTTTACAAACTGAAAGTCACGAAACTCCAGCAAGCCCGAGGTACACGAAACGAAATGATGCTTGCTATCTTGCGGATCAACCACTACGGACAGTACATTCTGAAAACGGGCATTGTTATTGAGCGTAAAGCCTGTTTCGGGAAAGGCTGTCCACTTACCGTCCTCATAGCTTGCCGCCATGGGAGGATAATTTTGTCCTGTAGCATAGTCCATCTTACCACCCGCGACAAGAAGCTGATTGCTTTGGAAGCGAATCTTATTGGCTAATCCGCGATGCGGACCGATACGGGGAATAACTACCCCAGTTTCTGCCAATTCAGAAGTAGCTTCGTTGAAACGATAATTAGAAATACGACCATCCGCTTCGACAATCCAAAAGCTACCATCGTATGTACGACCAACCTCCGGGAAGAGTCGACCCACATTAACGCGGAATTCTTCCTGCAAAGGCTTTTCGGGATTGATTGTGATGAAATAACCACTTCCAGCAAACTGAATGTACTTCCCATTGACGGCACCTTGATTCAATTGAACATCGGTGACACGTGTTAACGAACGCGAACCATCTGCCTGCTTTGGACTGATGTAGCAAAGCCCCGTTGTTTCTTCTGTAAAGCCCGCTATGTTAGGCACAATCAAATAAACCGCATCCCCAAACGAAACGAAACGACTGGCTGTTGTCAAGAAGGAGTTCTCCCATTGCGATTTGTCATAGAGATTATCTGTCAACTTTCCCTTTAAGATCGCCTTGGCTACACTGGCAAAGACTTCATTGCCAGCCACTGTCGCATCATTCACTTTCTCATTCAAGAGATAGTAGCCCTTGATTTCCCTCCGAGAGAGATTGAGGACAACTACACCTTGTGTCGTCGCTATGCAAGCCCACTCGCCGTTGACATTGAGGTTGGTAGCCTCAATGGTCTGCTCCATGTAATTCTTTATCTGCGGAATATTGACAACATCGCCATCTGTGTAAAGCAAGTCAATATTGTTGTTCTTATACAGAATGACGAGACAGTTTTCTGTCGTGGACCATTGTATATGACTAATAGCCCGGTCAGAAAGTCCGCTTAACTTATCAAGTAAGCGAATACTCTGATCGTCCACATCATAACTCATCAGGTTGCCTTCACACAGGAAGTAATTTACATTGCCTGCCGTTACGATATGTTCTGCCTTTTGGTAAGACAGGTGATAGGTCCACAGCCCCTCAGTCGACTGAGCAGCACGAAGGGGATGTCCGACCCCAATACCAATCAGAAAGAAGAAGAATAACAGGATTCGTTTCATATTCATTGAGTAAAAGAATAAATAGCTTGACAAGGTTGGGCATAGAGACTCTGCCTTTCAAGCCCAACGCCTTTCGACTCCACGATAAAGCCCATAGGCCACCCCGAGACTACTGAATGCCATCAACCATACTCCCCAGTCTGGCAGTGACCAGACAAGAGCGAGTTGTACCAAAGGACAGTGACTGAGGTAAATGCCATAGGATAAGTTAGAACGGTTAAGGCATCGCAACGGACCATCTGATAAGAAGAGTCGAAGCACCAATGCCAACACAACCAGCCAACCTACAGTATGAGCAAAGGGGGCAGACCAGCTACTTAAAAGGAAGAGAACCAATAAACCACAACCGACCGCGCCTGTCAAACGAATGCGCGGAAGCAAAAAATAGAGTGCGACTCCCCACAAATAATGTTGCAAATAACCAAGATAGCGAAGCCCCACAGCAGGTAAGGGTAACACTTGGGCTTCGCCCAATAATAGAATGATCACGCATGCACCACCCAGTCCCCAACAGAGCCCCCGAGCAAAGGAAACACGCCAATATGTTGGGTGTTCTCCCATCAAACGCTTCCAAGCATGGGCTAACAAAGGAAGCAGAAAGGTAAACAACACTTCGAGCTTGACAAACCATAGCGCGGGATTGACAGCCGTCACGAGATGCTGACTGAAAACACCAGGCAAGGTGGGTTCCAGGAAGTTGAGCAAAGCTAAATTAGCTCCTACATAACGCCACCACTGCGGAGAAGTAAAATATGCTCCGGGCGAAAGGCTGGAAACACTGACCAATCCGATGGCTCCCAACAGGACTACAGCCCAATAAGCCAGAAGAAGGCGGCGCAACCGATGAACCACAAATTCGCGGAAATGGGGACGACGTAACCAACTGACCCAACCAAAAAAACCACTCAACATAAAGAAGAGGGATACCACGGTGTAAGGGTCTATCCAAACGGGCCACTGGCTCCCACTCAAACTGTTGACATGATGCACCACAATCGAACAGGCAAGTAAATAGCGCAATGCACCAATTTGGTTGGATGAGGAAGGTATAAAGGATACAGAAGTATTCATCAATTGGAATAAACAGGAGAGTAGAATGTCCGCAGAAATGGTGCCGAAGAGATTTCACCTCCAGCAAACATGCGAGGTTCGTTTCCCCCTATGGCAAATGCGTAGAACGACTTACTCTGCTAAGGGATGTTGCTGAAGATATTCTACCAACTTCTTGACAGCTCGCGCACGATGCGAAATGGTATTCTTAGCCTCAACACCCAATTCGGCAAAGGTTTTACCCGTTGCCTCGGGCATAAAGACAGGGTCGTAACCAAATCCTTCAGTACCTCGTTCCTCCGTAGCAATCTCGCCCTTCACAATGCCTTCAAAGAGGTGCTCCTCTCCGTTTACAAGAAACGCGATAACGGTACGAAATTGTGCCGTACGGTCGGTTTTATTTTCCAATTCATGCAGCAATTTCTGGGTGTTCGCCACGGGGTCGTGTCGATCAGGATAAGCGTAACGCGCTGTATGCACCCCGGGACCTCCGTTAAGCGCGGTCACCTCCAGGCCGGTATCGTCTGCAAAGCAATCGTAACCATAACGTTCCTTGACCCAGCGCGCCTTTATCAAAGCATTGCCTTCAAGGGTATCCGCCGTTTCGGGAATATCGTCGTGGCAATCGATGTCCGCCAGACTAAGTACAGTGATGGTATCTCCGAGGATGGCACGGATTTCGGAGAGCTTATGTGCGTTGTTAGTTGCAAATACTAATTTCATTGGGATGAGATAAGATGTTGAAATATGGAGAAAAGAAGGATTGGAGAGTCTGCATTTGGAGAGGCAAGGAAATGCCATTTCGTATGAAGGATTATCCCCCTGGCTCCTCGTAAAAGTACACACGTCAAGAGTCGCACAATGGTTGTACGAAAGTTGCCCTACTGTATGCGGTCTCCCCTTCGTTTAAAAACATTGAGTGCCCCAAGCATCAGGAGGCTCAGGGCACTCAAGAAATCGCAGCAAAGCGATTTTTACCTTATACATATAGTCCGTGGGACTATCCTTGTGTATTCACAGACTTGGCTTTATCGCCTTTCGTTTTTTCAGCCTTCACCTTGATGCGGTCAAAGCCCTCACCAAACACACCGATAACGCGTGATTGCGAAACGAAAGCGGCGGGGTCGATGCCTTGGATAATACGGAAGATGTTGGTGCTCTCACGACGCTTGGCCAATACGACCAACACCTTGCGTGATTCCTTCGTGTACCAGCCCTGACCATCTAATACGGTCACACCGCGGTGTGTCGCACTAATGGCAGTCGCAATGTCTTCATACTTGCGAGAGAAGATAAAGAACTGTACAGATTGTCGGCCACGATCGACCACATAATCCAGCAACAAGTTGGTAATAATCAGCGTACAGTAACCGTAAAGCAAGCGGTCAAGACTACCATTCGGAGTAAACAGAGACGAGGTAATGATAACCAAGTCACAAAGCATCATCATCTGGCCCAAGGTTACATCCTTGTACTTGTTGATAATCGATGCGATGATATCCGTACCACCCGTCGAACCGTTGCTCAGGAAGACCAAACCAATACCAATACCTTCAACTGCTGCACCAATGATACACGACATGAAGATATTGTTCTTCACGACAGTGGGCAAGCCACTACTAGGATTGACATAAGAGAACCATTCCGGATGCAACATAGCGAGCTCCCGCATCACCTCCTGGGCTGCACCGAGAAGGAACGTGAGCGCAAATACAGCATAAATGGTTTTGACACAAAACTTCCAGCCGAGCACCTTCACTGCAATAATCAACAAAACGATGTTGACCAAAAAGAAGGTATACTGTACGGGAAATCCCGTGGCATAGAAGATTACGGCTCCGGCACCAGCCAAACCACCCGTGGCAATTTCGTAAGGAAGTTGGAAACAGGTAAAACCGATTGCATACATCAGGAGTCCGATTGTAATCGTCACGTAATCACGGACATCCTGCATCAAGGAGAGCTTAAAGATTTTTGCCATGATAGCTTGTTATATAACTGTGTCCCAGCGGGGCGATTTACTTCACTACGATGTTGACGATACGTCCGGGAACCACAATTATCTTCACGATTTGCTTTCCTTCGAGGTACTTCTGTGCCTGTTCCGAAGCGAGTGTAGCTTCCTGAATGGCTTCCTTCGTTGCGTCGGCATCAAAGTCGAGTGTGAAACGAGTCTTACCGTTGAACGACACGCTGAGCGTCTGGCTTGACTCCTTGAGATACTCTTCGTTGAATACCGGCCAGGGAGCATCGCAAACCGTTCCCTCATGACCGAGCGTATGCCAAAGGTCTTCGCAAATGTGCGGGGTAAAGGGAGCAAGCAATGCTACCAACTGTTCGAGTACTGCACGACTCACACACTTCTGCTGTGCCAGTTCACCGACTGCAATCATAAAGGCGGGTACGGCCGTATTGTACGAGAATTCTTCGATATCCTCAGTCACCTTCTTAATGAGCTTGTGGAGGGTCTTGAGATTATCCTTCGTAGGCTCGGCATCAGTCACTGCCCAGTCGCCATTCTTCGGATAAAAGAGGTTCCACGTCTTACGGAGGAAGCGGAAGCAACCGTCAATACCGTTTGAATCCCAAGGCTTACTCTGGTTAATCGGGCCCAAGAACATTTCGTACAAGCGGAGTGTGTCTGCACCATACTTCTCGACAATGCGATCGGGATTGACCACGTTGTACATGGACTTTGACATCTTTTCAATTGCCCAACCACATACATACTTTCCGTCTTCGAGCACAAACTCGGCATTTGCATATTCTGGACGCCAAGCCTTGAATGCCTCCAGATCAAGTACGTCGTTCTGTACAATGTTCACATCCACGTGAATCGGAGTTACATCGTACTGATCCTTCAGTCCCAGGCTGACGAACGTATTGGTATCCTTGATGCGATATACGAAATTGGAACGACCTTGAATCATGCCCTGGTTGACCAACTTGCGATAAGGTTCATCCTTGCAGGACACCCCGAGATCGAAAAGGAACTTGTTCCAGAAACGACTGTAAATCAAGTGACCCGTAGCGTGTTCCGAACCACCGATATAGAGGTCTACTTGTTGCCAATACGCATTCGCATCCTTGCCTACCAACGCATTTTCATTGCGCGGATCCATGTAACGCAAATAATAGGCTGAAGAGCCAGCGAAACCAGGCATTGTGGAGAGTTCCAAGGGGAATACGGTCTGTTGGTCAATGCGGCTGTTTTCCGTCACACAGCGATTCACCGTGTCCCAAGCCCAGCAGGTGGCATTGCCAAGAGGAGGCTCACCTGTTTCAGTCGGAAGGAACTTGGTCACCTCGGGCAACTCCAGCGGGAGGCAGTCTTCTGGAACCATCTGCGGCATGCCGTCCTTATAATATACGGGGAAGGGTTCACCCCAATAGCGTTGACGAGAGAAGATGGCATCACGCAAACGGTAATTCACCTTCACACGACCCAATCCATTCTCCGTCACAAACTGCTTCGTAGCAGCGATAGCTTCCTTTACACTCAATCCGTTAAGCGAGAAACCTTTGAGACTTTCTTTGCCTGCTGCGGGAGAATTCTGCACCGTTCCCTCCTTGGCATCAAAGCTTTCTTCGCTGACATCAGCACCTTCGATAAGCGGCACAATGGGAAGTCCAAAATGCTTGGCAAAAGCATAGTCACGTGAATCGTGTGCGGGCACTGCCATGATGGCACCTGTACCGTAACCAGCCAATACGTAGTCGCTAATCCATACCGGAATAGCTTCGCTCGTAAAGGGATTGACTGCATACGAACCACTGAAGACACCCGTCACCTTGCGGTCAGCAATGCGTTCACGTTCCGTACGCTTCTTGGTGGCTTCTACATAAGCCTGAACCTCTGCCTGCTGTGCAGGAGTTGTCAACGTAGCGACGAGTTCACTCTCGGGAGCCAAAACCATAAAGGTTACACCAAAGATGGTATCGGCACGAGTCGTAAAGATGGTAAAGGTCACATCGGAATCCTTCACGGCAAATTCCATCTCAGTACCTTCCGAACGACCAATCCAGTTGCGCTGCGTTTCCTTGATCGAGTCAGACCAGTCAATAGTTTCCAAGCCTTCGAGCAGACGCTGTGCATAAGCTGATACACGCAAGCACCACTGCATCATCTTCTTCTGCACCACGGGATAGCCACCGCGCTCACTCACACCGTCCACGACTTCATCGTTGGCCAATACCGTACCCAATTTGGGACACCAATTCACCATTGTTTCACCTAAGTAGGCAATGCGATAGTTCATCAGCACCTGCTGTTGCTTAACCGCGTCCATTTGCTTCCACTCTTCCGCCGTAAAAGCAAGTTCTTCGCCTTGAGCGACGTCGAGTCCTTCGGTTCCTTGCTGTTCGAAGTGAGCGATAAGCTCCTGAATCGGACGAGCCTTGGCCTCGGTATTCGAGTAATAGGAATTAAACATCTGCTGGAACGCCCACTGGGTCCAGTGATAATAGGATGCATCGCAGGTACGCACCTCGCGGTCCCAATCAAAGCAGAAACCTATTTTGTCAAGCTGTTCACGGTAACGGGCAATGTTCTTAACTGTTGTCACAGCCGGATGCTGTCCGGTTTGGATAGCATATTGCTCTGCGGGCAAACCGTAAGCATCGTAACCCATCGGGTTCAACACATTGTATCCACACGAACGCTTGTAACGTGCATAAATATCAGAAGCGATGTAGCCTAACGGATGCCCTACGTGCAAGCCTGCCCCTGAGGGATAGGGAAACATATTGAGCACGTAGAACTTCTCTTTCGTTGCGTCGGCTTCCACGTGGTAAGTTTTCTCAGCCGCCCACGTCTTTTGCCACTTCTGTTCGATTTCTCTGAAATTATATTCCATATTCTGTTTCACTTATTTGTGGCCGCAAAGGTACTTCAAACGGAGCGCAAACGAAAGGAAAACAGCAGAAAAGGCTGTCGAACGGCTGTCTCTCCCCCAACCCCAGGAAGCCTCGTTACTTTCTCTCTCACATTTAACATGAGAAAAATGGTTTTGCCGTAGTCTGTCAATTTATCACCTTTCCTTTGCCCACAGATTTACAAACCCTCTCATCTAACAAACTCATGAACAAGAACGACATCTGCCTCAGCCAGAAGGAAAAAGACCAGCTCATGCTTTCTTTCAACCTTATCGAACGCCTCACGCTTCTTCTTGCTAAGCAGCGTTGGGTACACCTGCTTGCCAAACTGTACACTTCCCTCTTGGGTGAGAAGGTTACATCCCGACAAACAGTTTTCTTCCTCTACGCCCAACTGGCTGCCACGACTATGTTGCTTCCTTACTACGAAGACCTTGGTTGGCGTGCCTGTTGCTTCATCCTATTTTGTCTGGCTATCAGCAAAACGCGGACAGAGAAGAAGTAAAGCTCCTGCTACGAAGACTTTACCCCGTTAGAAAAGGTTGGAACACTACAACACAGAAAGTCCCCTGTCTTCCGAAGTACAAGACTTCGATTAGACAGGGGACTTTTATGTTCCACTTAGAAACTACAGCTTATTCGGCGTTAACCAATCTCGGTGTAGTATAGATTTCGCCCTTGCGAACAACAGGTGCACTACCCTTTGTCAAGGCGGGCAAACGCTTCGTTTTCAGACGAGTTCCTACTTCATAGCTCGTAGAAGAAACCTTCTTGACAGTAGCCTGTGCAGGATCGATAACAGCCGCAGGAGTTTCATAGGTATCTACCTTAATCTTACCCCACTTGTTCAAACCATTCTTAGCAACAGTCAATACGACAAACTTCGTAGAAGGATTGATTTGGAAGTCGGCTTCTACTTCGTCGTAGTGGAAGTAACCCACGATGGGGAAGGGAGGATCTACCGGCAGTTCATTCTGGAAACCCTCCGGATCTTTTTGGTAAATAGAATCCAATACAACACGGAGACGGTAGCAGTTCGTTTGGTCATTGGGTGTAAACTTAATGAACTGGCTGGGCAACATTACTTGTTGTCCTTCAATATCCCAAGGGGTATTCTTGTATGCACCCAGACTGGTCGTCACAAAGGCTTCACCTTCGCCACCCTTCATCTTGGTACGAACTGCAATCGTATCACAGGGAAGGAAGACACCGAGTGTATCCCATGCCTGAAGGAATACTTCATAATCTGTACTCGGAGCAAAGTCATCCCAAGTCACTGTACGAACCGTATCAGAGGGAACACCCCAAGCTTTAATCAATTCACCGAAGTTATCAACATTCATCATCGGGCCAAACATGCCAAACTGATCCTGAACGACGCCCTTTTCACCTGCAACTACAGCATAGCCGCCCACATCCTTGTTCGGACGGAATGTTATCTTGAAAGCATCCATACCGATACTGTCAACGGTATATTCAACCTTCGGGCTACCAGCCAAGGGCTTCGCCTTGGTAGTAAAAGGAACTCTACTTACTGAGCAGGGAGTACCATAAGAGTCGTAAGCCAAAGTAACAGCTACATAATCCGTTGCAGATTTCAAATCAGCGGTAGAAACCTGACCATTGGTAAAGTCCTGCCAATACATTTGGCCACCATTGGCATGCATATAACCAGCCATAGCAACATCGCTACTGAGTCGGGATGCCTTTACCTTAGAAATGATATTAAACTTGAATGCCTCGCAGATACCATTGCGCGTAACGGAGAATGACAAAGTGTCTACACCTACGTTCAGCAATTCGATGTCGGCCGTTGCCTGACCTTCAACCTGCACAAACTTCACGCTATCTACACGCTCAGCAAGATAACTCGTTTTCTGACCATTTGCTTCATAGACAATCATACGATCCGGGCGCTCCTGAGCAAAAGCACCACCCGCCATCAACATGGAAAGGAAGAATGTAAAAAATTTCTTCATAACTGACTGGTTTTTAGTTATAGGTTATAGCTACCGTCACGCCCCTTTATCTGAACAGGACTTAAACGGAGTAAGTTGTTTTAACGCCGCAAAGGTATATATATATTTCAACCCACAAACTTTTTCCTTACTTTTTCTTTCAAAATTCTACAATTAAACGATGAATCAAAATAGAAAGAGAGAAAAATAGTATGTTTATAAACATTCTGACAAAAATCCATGTTGTAAAGCATCTTCAATCATTCGCTCTTCTTATCCATACATTTAGAACATACTAACGAGCTTACCTCAGGTACGGGGAAAGCACCTCCGCTCATCTCTATCATCCTTGCCACTGAATCCAACGAACAAAAACAAGGCCACAAAAAAAGAATTATTGCTGTCCGATAAAAGTTTTTCCTGCCAGATAAAATTAGGGCTGACACCAATTACAAGAGTCAGCCCTTTCCGGTTACTTTGATTTTGGTAATAAAGAGATATAACCGATGAGTAAAAGTTGTCATTTTAGCGGACAACAATATTTGAAAATAGGCGTTGCACTCCTGCAATGCGGTTCCGCGACTTTGGAAATGGGTATTGCAGTCGTACAATGGAATTTTGCAGATTTAGCAAAACCCGAGCCATCACTTTTTGATTAGGGGGCTTGTAAAATGAAAAAGAAGACTGAACACTGAAAATTAAGCGTTCGAGTCATACTTTATTACTGTATTGGACTTTTATCGGACAGTAATAATAAACAATAGGATTTGATAGCGGATAAACTCTCAAAAAGCAGAAGGGAAGCAAACCCGCAGGTCTGCTTCCCTTCTGAATAACCAAGCACGAATAGAAAAGGATTTCTATCGGCGGCTAATGCGGAAAAGCTCTTTCTTTTCTTCATCGGTCAGGCTGTCGTAACCCGACTGACGAATTTTGTCGAGGATTTCGTCCATACGTGCCTCCTCTGCTTTCTGACGCATATTATATTCGTAATCCGACTCCCGCGTAGCAGTACGGTGTGCATTGCCGGGCTGCACAGAAGTACGGGTAAAGGTCTTTTGCCAACGGGCACGGAAGCGCTGGCTCCAGGTCATGCGCTGACGGCCCGGCACTTCCCAGCCCTGCCAACCGTTCTGAACGGGAGCCTGGTGCTGATGCTTCCAGTAATAAAGCAGCAACCAGCCGAAGAGCATACCGCCCAAGTGGGCGAAATGGGCCACATTGTCATTGGAAGCATAGGCTGAGAATACCTCGATGGCGGCATAACCTGCCACAAAGTATTTGGCCTTGAGCGGAATAGGCGGCAACAAAAGCATGATGCGCTCGTTGGGATAGAGCATGCCAAAAGCCAACAAGACACCATAACAGGCACCCGAAGCTCCGATGGTGGTCCAAAAGTCGAGGAACTGCCCCATGGGCAAGATGGACTGTCCCGTATTGACTAAGGTGTATTCGTGCAGGCCCTCAATATAATATTGTCCCAGTTGCCATACTTCCTGACAGAGTCCGGCTCCAATGCCACACACGAAGAAGTAGGTAAGGAAACGCTTGAAGCCCAGAGTTCGCTCGATAATGCCTCCAAACATCCACAGAGAAAACATATTGAAAAAGAGATGGGTAAAGCTACCGTGGAGGAACATGTAGGTCACTAGCTGATAGAGGTGGAAATGATCAGCCAAGAAGAAATGCAAACCGAGCAGGCGATTCAAGTCAATGCCCTGCCCCTGTAAGACCAACTGCAAAAGGAAGCAGATGACATTGATAAGCAACAGGTTGCGGGTAATAGGTGGGATATTGAGCATAGATAAGAAATTCAGAGCAATCGGTTCATTGCCCGTTTGAAACGTTAAGTGTTTAAGAAATCGGTTGGGGAGACAAGGGGTTGCCGCCTCAGAAGTGGTCTGCACCATATTTCGGCTACTAGACAGAGCCCCGGCCTCAGTCGTTTAGTTTTCGCTAACTTTGCGCACCCTTCAAGAACAAGAGAGCGACGGGAGGAACATCAAACATTGGTGTAATGCCACAACGTCACTCCGTAGACAGTCTCGGCACGAAGGCTGACCCCCACAGGCATACGGGGTTCGGGAACGCCGCTGCCCAGTTCCTGTTCAGAGAGTTCCACATAGGCTTCATTCCACAAGCCTTGGTCAATAAAGCTCTGGAGCGTCTGCGGTCCGCCTTCGACCAGCAACGAATGGACTCCCTGACGATAGAGTTCGCTCAGCATGGTTTCAACATCAGCAAAGGCCTGGAAACCACCCGGCAATTCACCTTCGGCTACTCGCCCCAACACCACACGCAAAGGGTTCTCCCCCGTCCAATGACGCACGGTCAAAGTGGGACGATCCATGCGGAGAGTCTGATGACCCACGAGAATGGCTTGATGCTCGGCTCGAAGTTTGTGCACGTGCAGGAGCGAGTGAGGAGTAGAAAGTGCGGCAGGAGTTTCTTCCGCGCTTTCACGCCATCCGTCAACAAAGCCGTCGGCCGAACGCGCCCACTTGAGGGTGATGTAAGGACGGTGAAGAGTTTGTGCGGTCATAAAACGACGGTTGAGCTTCAGGCATTCCTGCTCCAACACCCCGACAGTCACATCGATTCCCGCCTCACGCAAGATGGCAATGCCCCGTCCCTGTACCTTGGCAAAGGGGTCGACACAACCCACCACCACACGCGGTATGCCCGTCTTGACTATCAGTACGGCACAAGGCGGTGTTCGTCCGAAATGAGCACAGGGTTCAAGACTGACATAGAGGGTGCTCTCTTTAAGGAGAGGACGGTCTTCAGGACGAACCGAACGAATAGCGTGTACCTCGGCATGAGGAGTTCCGCAACAAGCATGAAAACCTTCGCCGATGATGCGGTCTTCGTGTACTATCACCGCACCCACCATGGGATTGGGCGCAGCATGTAATCGTCCGTTGCGTGCCAAGTCAAGGCAACGCTGCATATATTGTTCGTGGGACATAAGCTATGTTTATCAAATACGTTGAGGAGTTGAAAGGTGAAGGAGCTGAGATACGAGCTGTGCCAATGTTGCAAATTGAAAGTTCAGAGAAACAAGTTAAGACATCGTTAACTTATGAGCCTCTTCAACTCTTAAACTTCTAAACCCTCAGACTCTTCAACCTTCAACTTATCAACCGATCATTAATAGAACCCGTCTTAAACTTCTCAACTCTTCAACCTGTGTATGAACACATTATTTCAAACCTTTCAGCACCGCCTCATCTCCCGTTACGGAAACGGGGAGGCACGCGCCTTGACTTTCCTTGTTTTTGAGGAGGTTTTCGGCATCAGCCGAACTGATATTTATGTCGGCAAAGGTAGACATTTTTCAGTAGATGAGACTCAGCGGCTCTGGAATATCTGTGAACGGCTGGAAGGGGGTGAACCCATACAATATATCGTAGGTGAAGCCCTCTTTTGCGACCTGCGTTTTCGGGTTACACCAGCCGTACTGATTCCCCGTCCCGAAACGGAGGAACTGGTCGATTGGACCGTGCAGACGTGGGAAGAACTCCACCCTTCAACCTCCAGCGCTCCGCACATTTGGGATGCCTGTACTGGTTCGGGGTGCATTGCCATCAGCTTGGGACATCGCTTGCCTACGGCTCAAATCACAGCTTGTGATGTGTCAGAAGAGGCTCTCACTGTGGCCCGAAGCAATGCAGAACGGTTGCAGGTAGCGGTAACATTCGAGCAACAGGACCTGCTCCAACCGGCTCCGGCTCCTGCACAACCCTACGACCTTCTGGTCAGCAATCCGCCTTACATCTGCCTGCGTGAACAAGCGGAAATGGAAGCTCATGTACTCGATCAAGAGCCTCATCTGGCTCTTTTTGTACCCGATGAAGACCCTTTACGATTCTACCGTGCCTTGGCACACCACGCCACCCACGGTGCGCTAACCCGCGAAGGAGCAATGTTGGTAGAAATCAACCGTGCCTATGCCCGCGAAACCGCTGATTTATTCCACGAATATGGATTCCAACAGGTGGAAATACGCCGCGATGCCTATGGTAATGAACGAATGATTCGAGCAAGCAAACGATCCTAAAGGAAAGTAGAAGCGGAATCACGCGAAAACAATATAGACAGCCTTACGACTTTTCAGCTTCTCAGCTGAAGGAAAAACTTTCATCTTCTAAATCCTTCGTCATTTTTCCCTGCCCTTTCGCCTAAACGCAAAAGAGCAGGGATTTTTTAGCATAACCATACAGCATCGCTTCATAAGTATCGTGCGATAGAAACAAAATAGCTTCCACCATGGGAAAGGAGGCATCTTGAGAAAAGAACGTTGCAAGCTTGCAAAGGCTTTTCGCTAACGCGTTTCTAAGAAATATCAAACACTATGCGATAGTCGCATAGGCGTATGCCCACCTACACACTCGGCAGCGAGTGTCCGTTGATTTTGCGGTAAAGGTCTAACGCATACACATCCGTCATGCCCGAGAGGTAATCGAGCACTGCCATAAGGCGGTCACCCTTGCGCTCTGCCCGCACCTCATACTGTGCAGGAACTTGTGCCAGGAGTAAGGAGGAATATGCCTTTTCGGGAGCCATGACGGCATCGGTCATCAGTTCGAGGAGGGTATAAATGATGTGATAACCAGCCAGGTCAACATTGGTAACCTCTTTGCAACGATAAATACGGGTTGCCGCCACTTCTTCACAGCGATGATAAGCTTCTTGCAACAGTTTCGGAAGGTGACTGATAAGCGAGCCCTGGAAGGTTCCTGCCAGTATTTCTTCCTCATGGTTCATAAAAACTTGTACACACGCCCGTTCGAGTGCGTTGATCACACACGAACGATAGTAAACGATTTGGTCGTCCACATCGGTATCGGTCGTGTAAAGTTCCCGAAGACGTTCCCGTTCCTCGGCATCAAAAAAGCCGAGAAAGAGGTCCATGGTCTGTTCGTCGGAAAGGATACGCAGTTTGTGGGCATCCTCGATATCCATGATTTCATAACAAATGTCGTCGGCAGCCTCAACCAAATAAACCAACGGATGGCGGGCATGACGCATGGAACCGTCTGCGCCCTCATCGAGCACCTGCAAACCTAATTCGCGAGCGATGTGCAAGTAGGTGTGACGTTCGGCTTCAAAATAACCAAACTTCGGTTTGCGCGTAGCACGGTCGGAACCATACGGATACTTGACAATCGAAGCCAAAGTAGCATAGGTCATCACAAAGCCACCCCGTCGACGACCATTGAACTGGTGGGTCAGCAAACGGAAGGTATTGGCATTACCATCGAAACGAATCATGTCCTGCCACTCTGCCTCCGAGAGATCTGTGCCATCCTCGGTGACCAAATCATGCAGTCGGTTTCCCTTTCCCTCACTAAAGTAAGTACGAATGGCGCGCTCTCCCGAATGGCCGAAAGGCGGATTTCCCATGTCGTGTGCCAGGCAAGCAGCACTGACAATAGCTCCCAAACTAGTCACTTCGGTGTCTGCCAATTCAGGATGACGCGCAATGAGTTCACGACTAACGTCAGCCCCCAGCGACCGTCCCACGCTCGAAACTTCAAGGCTGTGGGTCAGACGGTTGTGCACAAAAATGCTACCGGGAAGGGGGAATACCTGAGTCTTGTTCTGCATGCGCCGAAAGGCTGCAGAGAAAATCAAGCGGTCAAAGTCACGTTGAAACTCCGAACGTCTTTCGACTAGCGGTTTCGGTGTATTCTCCTTACCCAAACGCTTGGAGGAGATGAGTTGAGTCCAATTCATAGGAATGTGAGGGATTAAGAAAAGCGGAGGAAAAGGAGCGAAATAAGTCGTACGCTTTCCGCCTTCCTCCGAGCGATTGTTTGCCGCAAATGTACGAAAAAATGGACGCTCTGAGCTTTTCCCTTTTATGGTCGTGAGTATGTGCCTTTAATTCAGTACTTTTGCCCTTCAGTTTTAACCCCTGTACAGACCTTCTATCCGAGCAAAGCTTCCCAAACAGAAGCTGTCGGCAAGGAGTGACACGGGGTTATCCTCCATTCTATTTTTCCCTTTCGCCCCATGAAGATTCAAATCATCAATCATTCGCATCATCCGCTTCCCCAATATGCCACCCCACAGAGTGCCGGACTTGACCTGCGTGCCAACCTGGACACCCCGGTCACCCTTCAGCCCCTCGAACGCCGCCTTATCCCGACCGGACTCTACCTTGCGTTACCCGTTGGCTACGAAGCACAGGTGCGTCCCCGTTCGGGATTGGCCCTTAAACAAGGTATCACGGTGCTTAACTCCCCCGGAACCATTGATGCGGACTACCGAGGCGAAATTGGCATCGTGCTCATCAACCTTTCTCACACAGCCGTAACTCTCAACGATGGTGAACGCATTGCTCAGCTGGTTATCGCCCGTCACGAACAGGCGGAATGGGTCACTGTCGAAGCTCTCGACGATACAGAGCGCGGTGCAGGAGGCTTCGGCCATTCGGGCAAACAATAAAGGTTTTCTCTGACTGATGTTGCGCATCCTCCCTCTTCTTCTCACACTCTATGGTGTCTGCCTACTGGCTTCGTGCGGTTCGCAGCGCACCTCGCAATCTTCGGTTGCTCCGTTGGGAGCCACTTCACCGAAGAAGGGAATTGTCATGCCCATCAGTGAGGAGTTTGTACGAAGCCGCCGCTTCAACGAACTCTTCCTGGAAGCCATCCGACAAAAAGGGAAAGGCAACTACGATGCCGCCTACGAACTCCTGGCCGAAGGATTGCGCCGCCACCCCGATGCCTCAGAGGCCGTCTACGAAATGGCTGTGCTGAAACTTTCCTTTTCGACCTTTTCCGACACACTTTTCCGTCACGAAGGCGACTCTTTGCTTCGCCGCGCCGTGGCGTTGGAACCTGATAACCTCTATTACAAAGAGACCCTGGCCACCTTCTTTGCCAACCGTGCCCAATACCGGGAAGCCATTCAGCTTTACGAAGACATTGCTGAAGCTCGGCTGACATACGAAACCCTGGCAACCCTTATCTGGCTCTACAAGACCAACGGTGATTATGCCGGAGCCATCCGCACCATCGAACGTTTGGAGCGGCTCGACGGAAAAAGCGAGTTGTTGAGCATGGAAAAGTTCCAGACTTACTGGGCAATGAAGGACGGGGAACATGCCTTCCAAGCCATCGAAGATTTGTGTGCGGAATATCCACTTGACTTACGTTACCGCGTGCTCCTGGGCGATATGTATGAGCAATACGGCTATCACGAACGGGCTTTAGACATTTACCGCGACGTACTCACAGCCGAACCCGATAACAGTTATGCACAAATCTCCCTCCTCGCTTATTATAAGGCAGCTGGAGCCGATTCTCTCTATACAGACTACCTCCGACGAGTAGTGCTCAATCCGCATACACAAAGTAGCGCACGGCTGGAGGCCATGCGATCGTATGCGGTAGATAATATCAAGGCGCATGCAGACTCCATGCCGGTCATTCGCCTGTTCCACGAGGCATTGCAAGCACCGCAGGAAAACCGCGACATGGCAGAGCTCTATACCTACTACGTAGTGGAGCGGAAAATGCCGCAAGACACACTGCTGACGGCACTCAACCGCATGCTTCGCATCGAACCCGACTATACCAAGGCACGTTTACAACTGCTTCAGATGCTCATCCAACGCCGCGATATGGCTGCCGTAGCTGAAATCTGCCGCGAAGGTATTCTCTACGAACCTTCAGAGATTACCTATTATTATTACCAAGGCACGGCACTCTATCAACTAGGTCAGGATATGCAAGCCATTAAAGTGCTGCAGAAGGGGGTCGAACGTATTGACGAAAATACAGACAAGCTCTTGGCTTCGGACGTTTATGCTCTGCTCGGTGACGTACTTCACGACCATGGATTAAAGGAGGAGGCCTACCTTGCCTACGACCGCTCCCTCAATCACAATGCCACCAATGGGCTTTGCTTGAATAACTACGCCTATTTCCTGTCTCTCAGCGGACGCAACCTGGACAAGGCGGAGGAAATGAGTCGCCGTGCGGTAGATTTGCAGAGTAACGAACCCAGTTTCCTCGATACCTATGCTTGGATTCTCTACCTCAAGAAGCAGTATGAACAGGCCCGCATCTACATTGACGAAGCGTTACGCAACTTAACCGACACACCCGAGAATGCTTCCATCTTCGACCACGCAGGTGACATTTATTATCGCTGCGGGAAGAAGACCGAAGCCCTCATGTTCTGGAAGCGCGCGCTCCGCCTCAGTGCTGACAAAGACGCTCAACGTAAGATACAACGCAAGGTGTGGCGGAAACGTCCCTAGGGAAGCAGTGCCCCGCTGCTATGCAACTCCTCCCACCAGCTTTTAACCCACACAAAAATGAAACACTTCCTCATCCTCTTGCTAGCTTGCCTCACATTGGCTAGTTGTAAGTCATCCCGCAAGGCGGAACGGACCAACTATCCCGTTCACCACACGGACAAGTCGAAAACGACGGATCTCACGGCTTCGGCACACGCGGCCTTGGCTTATGCCTCGCGTGTGGAACGCGGTAAACTGCCTACACAGTGGGTCACGGCTTCTGCCAAGGTACAAGTGACGGGCGTGGGTAAGAAACTTTCCGTCAACGGTTCGCTCCGTATGAAGCGCGACGACGTAGTGCGCCTTTCGCTCCGCTTCTTGGGAATGGAAGTAGGTATCATGGAGTTTACGCCGACGGATGTACTCATTGTCGACCGCCTCAACAAACAATATGTACGGGCCACTTACAACGAGGTGAGCTTCCTGCGTCAGGCGGGATTGGATTTCTACTCTCTCCAGGCACTCTTTTGGAACGAGCTTTTCGTACCGGGCACCCGTCAATTACAAGACAACTTGAAGCGTTTTCACCTGACGGAGAACAATGGCACCTCAGTACTCACGCTGACCGATACGCCCAAACTCGCCTATGCCTTTTACACCCAAACCTCAACGGCTCACATCGAAACTTTGACGGTGAAGGGCAAGCAAGCGACCGACCGAGGAGAATTCCGCTGGAAGTATGACCAGTTCCAGGCATTTAACGGACGTTCCTTTCCCACCTTAATGCAAATGGAGGTGACGGGAACGGGTAAGAGTGACCTCGGACTGACGCTTCAACTCTCAAACTTGAAGAATAACGACGGTTGGAACACCCGCACAACGGTTTCTTCTAAATACACGCGCCGTCAGGTCGACGAAGTACTCAAAGGACTCAAGCTCTAAGCCTTGTTCTTCCAAGCCTACACTTGACAGATTGCTACTCTAACGAATTGTTATGTTTCGATACATTCTACTCTGCTGCCTGCTCATCGGGGGACTGCTCTCTCCTGCAACGGCACAGACCAACAAGAAAATACGTTCCCTGCAACGTGAACAATCCTCGCTCAAGAAGGACATTGCCAACCAGGAACAACTACTGAAGAGCACCAAAAAGGATGTCAACACGCAGTTGGCAAACTTACAGGTGCTCGGTGCCCAGATAGAAGGGCAACAAAAATATGTCAACGGGATTCACACCGAAATCAAAACGCTGAGTTCGGACATTAACCAGCTCGAAAAACAGCTGGCAGCGCTTGAACGCGACTTGACGGACTGTAAACGTAAGTACCAGCGTGCCGTCACGTACATGTTTCGCAACCGTATGCGCTTTTCCCAGTGGCAATTCATCCTTTCGGCGCATTCCTTCCGTCAGATGTACCGCCGCATGCGCTACGTAACCGAGTTTTCGCGCTACCAGCAGGCTCAAGGACGAGTTATTCAGAAGAAAGAAGCCGTCATTGAGGCTAAACGCCAGCAATTGCTCAGTGCCAAAGCCGAAAAAGACCGTCTCTATACGGAAGGGAAGGAACAAACAGCCAAACTGGAAGGTCAGCAGAAGGAACGGCAACAGGTCGTTGACGAACTGAACAAGAAACAGAAGCAACTGAATGCGTCCCTCAACAAGCAACGAAAGAAATACGCTCAACTCAATGCTCGCATTGACAAGTTGATACAAGAGGAAATTGCTGCGGCTGAACGTCGACGCAAAGCAGAGGCCGAACGCCGTCGAAAGGCGGAACTGGCCCGCCAGCGCAAGCTTCGCCAACAGCGTGAGCAAGCTGCTACCCGACGTAAACAAACAGCTTCTTCGTCTAAAAACAAGTCTTCGCGCAAGGGCAAGAACAATTACGATGCCGAGGAAACGGCTACACCTGACTTTACGGCTTCCCACGACGTTGACCGTGCCCTCTCGGGCAGTTTTGCCGCCAACCGAGGTCGATTGCCGATGCCCATCACAGGATCGTATGCCATCACAACACATTTTGGACAATACAATGTGCCAGGCCTGCGTGGTGTACAGCTTGACAACAAGGGTATCAACATCACAGGTCGTCCGGGTGCTCAGGCTCGCTCCGTGTTCCGAGGCGAGGTGACAGCCATCTTTGCTTACAGCGGTATGTACAACATCATTGTGCGCCACGGCTCCTACATGACCGTCTACTGTAACCTTGCCTCGACCTCTGTGCGTCGTGGACAGGAAGTCAGCGCGCGCCAGGTACTTGGTTCTATAGCCAAGGATGCTTCTGGCAATTGTACGCTCCACTTCCAACTGCGCAAAGAAACAACCAAACTCAATCCGGAAAGTTGGTTAGCTCGCTAACCGCCTTTCCCTTTAGCTTCACTCCTTCATGATCAATTCTGCTCGTCTCGCCGAAAGTATTCTCCGGCTCTTCTCGCGCCTGCCTTTGTGGATGCTCTACCGCATCTCCGACCTGCTCTTTCTGCTGGTCTACTTCGTGGTGCGTTACCGCCGCAAAGTGGTACGTGAGAATCTGTCGCGCTCCTTTCCCGACCGCAGTAAACAGGAAAGAAGACTCATCGAACGGCGTTTCTACCGTTTCTTCTGTGACTATGCAGTCGAAACCATCAAGTTGCTGACCATCTCTGAAGCTGAAATGCGCCGACGCATGAAGGTCTTCGGCTGTGAGGAGATGGATGCCGAACTCGACCGTCAACCATTCTGCTTCTTGATGCTCGGTCACTACGGCAACTGGGAGTGGCTCTCTACGATAGCCCTGTGGAGCAAACACAACTGTGGACAATTGTACACGCCGTTACACAATGCCACGTTCGACCGCGTCTTTTACGACATGCGTTCCCGCTTTGGTACCGAAAATATTTCGAAATACAATGCGCTCCGCCGCATTCTCAGCCTCAGAAGCGAAGGAATTCCCTCACACATCGGCTTTATTACCGACCAAAGTCCGCGACCGAATAGCATTCACGACTGGATTACCTTCCTGCATCAAGACACTCCCATCTTTACCGGAGCTGAGCGCATCGGAAAGAAAGTCGGAGCGGCGGCCTACTTTATCCGCGTAACCCGTCCGCGCAGAGGCTATTACGAGTGCCACCTCGAACGGCTAACTTCCGATATGCGGGAGTTTGCCGATTACGAACTGACGGAGCTGTGTATGCGACGACTCGAAGCCGAAATCAATGAGGTGCCTCACCTTTGGCTTTGGACCCACCGCCGCTGGAAACATCAGCGCAACCACTGATATCATATTTCATCGAACAATCATACAAACAATCCATACAATGAAAATTGAACAAAAACTCACTGCTGCCGTAATCGAAGCTGTCAAAGCTCTTTACGGTGCCGACATTACCGCCGAACAAGTGTCTTTGCAGAAGACGAAAAAGGAGTTTGAGGGCCACCTTACACTCGTAGTCTTCCCCTTCCTGCGCATTTCCCGCAAGGGACCGGAAGACACGGCCCGCGAAATCGGTGCATGGATTCAGGAAAATACCGACTTGGTGTCTGCTTACAATGCAGTCAAGGGCTTCCTCAACCTCGTGATTGCCCCTGCACAGTGGATCAACCTTCTCAACGAGATTCACGCTAATCCCGAGTTTGGTATCGTGCGCCCCACGGAAGAAAGTCCGCTGGTCATGATCGAATACTCTTCTCCCAACACCAACAAACCCCTTCACCTGGGTCACGTCCGCAACAACCTGCTTGGTTGGGCATTGGCCAATGTGGTAGGTGCCAACGGCAACCGCGTAGTAAAGACCAATATTGTCAACGACCGTGGTATCCACATCTGTAAGTCGATGCTGGCCTGGTTGAAGTACGGCAATGGCGAAACACCGGAAACGTCTGGAAAGAAGGGCGACCACCTTATCGGTGACTATTACGTCGCATTCGACAAGCACTACCGTGCTGAGGTCAAGGAACTCGCAGCTCGCTTCGTTGCTGAAGGCATGGAAGCTGAAGCGGCTGAGGAACGCGCCAAGAAGGAGTCTCCCCTCATGCAAGAAGCGCACGCTATGCTCGTGAAGTGGGAAGCCAACGACCCCGAAGTGCGTGCCCTCTGGCGTAAGATGAACGAATGGGTTTATGCAGGCTTTGACGAGACTTACAAGGCACTCGGTGTAAGCTTTGACAAGATTTACTACGAAAGTGATACTTACCTCGAAGGTAAGGAGAAGGTTGACGAAGGACTGGAGAAAGGCATCTTCTTCCGCAAGGAAGACGGTTCTGTATGGGCCGACCTCACCGCTGAGGGCTTAGATGAGAAGCTTTTGCTCCGTGCCGACGGTACCAGCGTGTACATGACGCAGGATATCGGTACAGCCAAGCTCCGCTTCCAGGATTTCCCCATCGACAAGATGATTTACGTGGTAGGCAACGAACAAAACTACCACTTCCAGGTACTTTCTATCCTGCTCGATAAGCTGGGCTTCTCTTGGGGTAAAGATTTGGTACACTTCTCTTACGGTATGGTCGAACTCCCCAACGGTAAGATGAAGAGCCGTGAGGGTACGGTTGTTGATGCTGACGATTTGGTAGCAGGCATGATTGCTCAGGCTCGTCAGACGGTTGAAGAAGCCGGTAAATTTGACGACATGACCGAAGCCGAAAAGGACGAAGTAGCCCGCATCGTGGGTATGGGTGCCTTGAAATACTTCCTGCTCAAGGTCGACGCACGCAAGAATATGCTGTTCAATCCCGAGGAAAGTATCGACTTCAACGGCAACACGGGTCCGTTCATCCAATACACCTATGCCCGTATCCGTTCGATTCTGCGCAAGGCTTCCGACGCAGGCATCCAGGTGCCCGAAGTTTTGCCTACTGGCGTAGAGTTGTCTACGAAGGAAGAAGAAATCGTGCAGCACATTGCCGACTTCGCCGCTGTGATTCGTCAGGCCGGTTCAGAATACCAACCCGCCTCGGTTGCCAACTATTGCTATGAGTTGGTCAAGGAGTACAACCAGTTCTACCACGATTTCAGCATCCTCCGCGAAGAAGATACGGCCAAGCAGGCATTCCGTCTCGTGCTCTCTCAGAACGTAGCCAAGGTGGTACGCCTCGGCATGGGCTTGCTCGGCATCGAAATGCCCGAACGTATGTAAACCACGACATCCGTCGTCATTCATAGATGAGGTTATAAGGTTAGCCGCTTTCTGACAGCCAGACGCAAAGCTTTTGAGCTTTTGTGACTGCTGCCAGGGACGGCAGGGAAAAGTTCGACAGAACCATCCAGGTGCTCTCCATTGCTCCTCAGGTTCGCCCCGTTCGTTACAGCTTTCCCCAACCTTATAACCTCATTGTTTTAATATCCTAATCATCTGGAAAACCATGAGTAAAAAGGCCAAATACTACGTGGTGTGGAACGGCAAGGAGCCGGGAGTCTACACAACGTGGGAGGAATGCCAAAAACAGGTTGTGGGGATACCCGAAGCCCTTTATAAGTCCTTCCCGAGCAAAGCAGAAGCCCAAAAGGCTTTCGCAGGCTGTCCTTCAGACTACTTCCAAGCTTCCCACCCTACTTCGAAAGCCTCTTCTGCCCCTGCCTCAAGTGTTTCTGCTCCAGCTGCTTCCCGCCTCGCCGCCTCCTCGACGATGCCCACCCCGTCACCCAGTTGCGACGGGGTGCAGAATCCGCCCGACTGGCGTCACGACACCGTGCTCCCCTTGCCTCCCGAAGTCACCGCACAAGCCTGGGCGGTCGATGCAGCTTGTTCGGGCAACCCTGGCCCGATGGAATACCGAGGTGTTGACTTGGCAACGGGAGCAGTGGTGTTTCACTACGGTCCCGTACACGGCACCAACAACATTGGCGAATTTCTGGCCATTGTCCACGCCCTTGCCTTACTCAAGCAGCAAGGCAAAGTACTGACTATCTACACCGACAGCCGAAACGCCCTGTTGTGGTTGAAGAAAAAGACCTGCCGCACCACCTTGCAGCGCACCGCTCGCACAGAAAAGCTCTTCGACCTCATAGCCCGCGCCGAAACCTGGTTGCGCACGCACGATTACAGCGACATCCCCATCCGCAAATGGGAGACCGCACGCTGGGGCGAAGTGCCTGCAGACTTTGGAAGGAAGTAATCCCTTACTTCTCTGCTTCCCATCCCCCGTAACAAATGACTTCGACCGATAAGGAAAGGGCATACCCACTCAGCCTACCTCCTTCCGCATAGAGCAATACAATATTGCTCGTACGAAGGTATTCATCTACGCCCAAGCATTTAAACCTTCAACGCCTTCATTCATCCCACATAGAACAATTTTTATAAAACTCTTCATGATTAGTTCTATGAGACATTCACTCATTCTTCTGCTTTTCGTTCTCAGCCAACTTACAGCGACTGGAGCGAGTGAAACCTTCCGTCTGCTTCAGTGGAACATCTGGCAGGAAGGTACCAGTGTCAAAGGAGGCTATGAGGCCATCGTCAACGAGATTGCCCGCCTCCGTCCCGACTTTGTTACCTTCAGCGAGGTGCGTAATTATCACCAATCAAACTTCACTGCCAAGTTGGTCAATGATTTGCGCAAACGCGGAGAAACGTATTACAGTTTTTACAGCTACGATTCAGGCCTTTTAAGCCGTTATCCACTCCATGACAGCCTGACTGTCTTTCCTTGTGAGGGTGACCACGGCAGTGTGTATCGTCTTCGTTGCGAAGCCAAAGGGGTAAAATTTGCAATTTACACCGCCCATCTCGATTATCAGGACGATACGTACTACGAAGTGAGGGGATACGATGGAAATAATTGGCGCGAGATTCCTATTCTGCGTGACAGTGCTGAAGTCCTTCGTCGTAACAACCTTTCGCAGCGTGATGAAGGCATTCAGGCTTTTCTCCGCACCGCACAACAAGATGCCGATGCAGGTTACGTGGTTGTATTGGGCGGCGACTTCAACGAGCCCTCGCATTTAGACTGGACTAAAGCCACACGCTATCTGTATGATCACCACGGACTGGTGATTCCCTGGCCCGTCACAAGTATGCTGAGCGAAGCGGGATTCACCGATATCTACCGCGCACGATGGAACAACCCTTTGACACATCCCGGATTCACATACCCTTCAGCCAATCCCGCCGTGTCGGTCAATCGACTCTCTTGGGCTCCTCTTGCCGACGAACGGGAACGCATTGATTACCTATTCTGTAAAGGAAAAGGTGTCGAAGTAACCCATGCCTGCCTATTCGGACCCGAAGAATCAATTGCTTACTTCCGTCCTCGTCCCAACCCCACCCCTGAATGTTTCATTAAGCCCTTGGATGTATGGCCTTCAGACCATAAAGGCGTATGGGGTGAAATCCGCGTCACCCGATAACCCTTTCAGCCTCCGTTTCATCTCTTCCGAAGGGCTGTCCGCTCCATTCATCTACTTACAAAAAGGTTGCCATATCTATATACAAGCGACTCTTTATCATCTACTACTATAAAAGCTCTTCGACTTGATAGCCCGCGCCGAAACCTGGTTGCTCACCCACGATTACAGCAACATTCCCATCCGCAAATGGGAGACTGCACGCTGGGACGAAGTGCCTGCGGATTTTGGACGATAATAAAGCCAATCAGTCAACCCATTCCTCCATATACAAGACATACTAAAAGACAAAAAGGTGAACATCCTCTGGATGTGGCACCTTTTTTTGTGATTTCTGATAGAAATGTCCAAGGCGACCACTAGCCAAGAATACAGAGAGTAGAATAAAGAAGAAAAAAAACAGGAAGATGCCCGAAAGCACCTTCCTGCACATGAAAAAAGTTACGAGTTATTCCGTTCCCATAAACTATGGAACGTAGCGATGTTCCATGGGAGTTTATTCTTCGTCCCACTCAACATCCCAAATCTCACTCTTATCAATCGAATAAGAGCTTCCTGCTTCACCTGTCTGACTACTATCTATATTCACCTGATCACCTGATGCGCTTAAGATATGGCCTTCGAGAGAGACCGTAATGATTTGCTGTTGAGGAGCTTGATAAGTCTTCTTCATTATAACTATGTTTTTGATGAATGAATCAAAGAATTTTACTTCACGATAAACTTCTTACCGCCTTGGATGTAGATACCTTTCTTGAGTGGTTGCATCGCACGACGACCGCTGAGGTCGTATACGGGAAGCTGTGCTGCGGCATCCGTAAGGGTTTCTTCTACACCTGTAGTCACATCGTCAAGTACAAGACGAATAGCTTGACTATTGGCATTGCCCTTCAAGTAAGCCTTATTCATACCCAGTGTGGTATTCTTCGATGTATCGCCCAAGAAGAAGCCCACTTTATTTCCAACCTTTGTCAAGATGTAGAAAGGTGTCTGCTCCGTTGCCAAATCCTTGGCTGCACCAGCTGAGTGTCCCAATTGATTGTCAGTCAACTCCGTACCCGCAGTCGTAGCAGGCAACATTGTTACAGTACCAGCTTTCTTACCCGTCAAGAGTACGCCCTGATTTGCCGGAATGGTGTTACCACCCACAGCAGTAACCTTGGCAACATCTGCAGCAACGCCGTCTGCTTTCACGTAGTAAGCTTTTACACCTTCGGGAACATCCGTTGCAAAGGGAGCACTGAAGGTAGCGATATGAGTAGCATCACCGATATTAATTGCATCACCTTCAATTGATTTCAAATCGGCAGCATTAGGATAACTTACCTCTTCAAAATGGAAGACAAAGCTACGAGCACTATTGTCGCTACCATCGTACCATTTATCTAAATGATTGCCAGCAATAAATTCCCCGTCCTTACGTGCTGCCAAGTAGTATTGATTACGACCACTCTTATCAGCAGCCTGCATCTGAAGTAAGCCAAAGAATGTTTCGTTAGTCGTACCTGCCTGAATGATTCCACCTTCTTTCGCAACAGTAGCGCGACCTAACGTCCAATCATTATGTGTTGCATCGTAAGTATCGATTGCACCCTTTACATCCAAACTCTTGTTTCCATCGCCACTGTCAAACCAAATCAGGTATTTACCAAAGTTGTTGGTAAAGAAATATTTCTGATTGACTTGACGACAAACAAAGACGTCTGCATTTTCTGCAGAATTACTTCCATTTTTTATCGCACTTCCATCCCAATAAAGAGCTTGCTCGCTACCATCCGTAAAGTGTGCCTTTATCTTATAGGCTTTGCCGCTGATGGGGAGGTTTACGTCGGTTGACTCGCAGAACTTCTTCTTAGCAGCATCGATTTCTGCAAAAGTGTTGGCAGTTGCCAATTCTGCAGTCAAAGTTTCATAGACAGTTTCTTTTGGGTAACCTACCTTACCCTTAAAGGAATTGACCCAATTAGTTACCTCCTCCTTCTTCTGATTCAAAGCGGTACTTTCATATTCTTGAATCTTCTGCTTCGCTGCATCTAACAGACCTTGAGGCAATTCTTGCGTTTTTGTCGGAGTTTCAAAACTGTGAGGAGCTGCATCATCACTGGTATTACTGTTCCAGCGCATAGGAAAACCTGTTTTTCTCCATCCCACACTATTGCTGAGATAATCTGTTGTTCCATCCAACTTTATTTGCTTGTAAGCAGACTTATAAGTAGACTGTTCAATCGTAATGCTGTGTGGAGTTTCTACGACTGCTGCAAACGATTCATCTTTATTCAAAAATAAAACTTTACCATCTTGGTAATACAAGCTAAAAATGTAGCGGTTGTTATTGGCTGAAGTGTACAGATACCAATATCCGTAGATATTACTCTCATAGGTGCCATCATCTTGACGAGTATATGAATACTCTGAACTGGTATAACCATTCAACTTACAGCCTGCAATTTGCAAACGGTTCTTATGTTCTCCTTCCTGTTGTGGAGCATACACCATATAACCACGTGATTCTGTAGTCCCATTTCCACCGCGATTCTGAATTTCGTAAATACCATCCTGCACCCCATCAACAGGCGTTGTTACGCTTTGTGAACTTCGAGACAGTTGTGTAAGCGGCGCGGAGATTGTCGTGTGTGTCGTTGCTTTTGTTGAAACAGTCTGCTGAGAACCACCCTGCGCCCATGCCGTCCCTGCCAAGGCAAAGGAAAGCATCAGAATGCTTGTAAATCTTTTCATAAATGTTTTATTGATAATTTATATTGAAAAAGCGAATGCACGTATTAGATTGAAACTCTATAGAAAAGAATCCAACCGTTCTTCATTATTTTATAGAGAATTCCGAATTTGTAGAAGTTCATTCTTACAAAATATAGAAAAGCATTAATAAAGACGCTTGCAAAAGTAGAGGCTTAGTAGAAAGCTACCAAATGGGGGGGGTAAAAATTCTTAATACAAGCAAGTTCTGGTTAATATTCTGCGACTTGAAGAAAATTAGCGTCATAAAGCTCCGAAAATAGGAGAAAAAAGCAAGAGAGCTGATAAAGATTTGGGGCTGAGCAGAAAGATAGAAAGAGTCCGAAGTGTCATACCCCAAAGATTGAGAGAAAGAGGACAGGAGCCAATAGGAAGAGTAGAAATCAGAAAAAACAGACGGATGAAATGAAGTAAAAGGACTATTAGAAGCACGGAAAAGCGACAGAGGATGAAATACAAGAATGCAATGAGGCGGAACGAAGGGGCAAAATGCCTCTCCGTTCCGCCTCAGCTTTTAAACATAAAAGCAAATTGCTAAGGACTTACTCCTCTCCAGCAAAGAGGGGATCCCAAGCCGGAAGAAGGGTCGGTTTCTGATCCAAGAGTTTGAGCGTAGCGGCAGGTACATACTTCTTGTCCACTACCAAACGGAACATGTATTCGTCAAACCACTGATCCGTCATGATAAGGTGACCCTGGTAGCCATTAGTAGGTCCCCAAGAGTTCTCTACCATCCATTTGCGAGGCTTGCCATCCTTATCCAAGTCAACAGCCATGAGAGTCATGGCATGACTAGATGCAGAAGCAAACGTACTGATGCGTTCGGCCTTGTTCATGGGGAAGTCCGTGTCAAAAAGTGACTCGTAATCGTAGTTACGGAGTGACAACACACCCGTCTGGCCGTTAAGGAACTTACCCACATCGCATGAGAAATACATCATCGTAGAGTCCTTAATAGATGCGATGGCCATTTCCTTGATTTCCTCCATCGGCAAATTGAGGAAAGTCCACTGCATACCGTCGTAAGTATGGCGATCCATGTCAATCGTATAGGTCTTATGGTACGGACGCGAAGGGTCGTTCATCAACATAACGTAGGTATTCTTCAAGTCCGTGCCCACATATTCCTTGTAGAAGGACTGCGGCGTGTAAGTCTTCGTTTCAACAGGGTTTCCCTCTGCGTCACGACGGGTCCACGTAAATTCTTTTACGGGTTCACCCAAGCAAGTAGCCAAAATGCGGTATACAGTGGTGAGCATCTCCGCCTTGCGTGCTTCGAGCTGGCTTTGCTTTTCGCCTTGAGCAGCTGCCTTACGTAAGGTCAAACCGTATTCACGGAGTTTGAGTGTCAGAATTTGCGCCATCGTAGCCGTATTATTGGCACTGAAACTCTCGGGCATTACTTCGGCAGGCACCAAACCATATTTGCTCACGCCATCCACCACGCCGCAGAAGGTTCCACCGTCTGAGAGGGGATTCTTAAAGAGCCATTCCACGAGTTTATCGTCCATGGGCTTCTGAGCATTGTCAATGACAGCCTGCAAGAAGAGGTTAGACTTCTCCAACTGGTCGTAGAAGAAGTTATAACTCTGCGAGAACTGGAAAGCACCGAGGTTGTATTGCTTAATCATCTTGGCACGCATCACGTTCATACCCGTAAAGAGCCAACAACGTCCAGAACTTTGCTGGTCTGTGATGCCCTTTGAGGGCACTCGGTGTGAAAAATGCGTGTCGTTGGCATCGGGATTATTCGCCACCGTAGCCAATTTGTTGATTGAACTACCTGCCAACGCATTGCGCAAAGCCTTTGCCGTAGCAACCTTCGGCCGCGCCTGTTCCATTTGCTCCAACATCTTGGGAGAAATGCCACCTTTACCCGCTGTCTGAGCCGAAGCTACGAGCGCAGGGGCTGAGAGGAGAAGGGAGAGAATAAGTTTTGTTCTCATAGAAGGAGAAGGGATTGATTAGAAGATTATTGATGTGAATATTTCGTGATTTACTTGTCTGCTGAGTCGATTTAAATCGAAAATAGATCGACATAAATCGATTTAAAACGACTCAGTGCAAAAGGAAGGGAAAGCTTTAACGCCAAAGCTCGCGCAATGCTTCTCATTCTTTGCAAGAGCGCGTCCCCATACATTTCGGATAATTCATACAGCTCCAAAACTCATTTCCTGCATTATGTCCTTTCTTCGCCATACGTTTAATCATTTTCGCGCCACACTTCGGGCATAAGGGAACATCGGATGCGGCTTCTGCATGCTGCTTAATTGTTTCGAGACGAACTGCTGTCAGATTTTCCGTGAAACCACCTTGTTCCTTGAAACACTCCAACTGATTCGAAATTTGCTTATTAAGCATACGAATAAGGCGTCCACAGAGAATTAAGAGAGAATTTGCCGCAATAAAAGGCTCCATATTCTCCGCCCAAGCAGCAAAACGCTTTTCTTGGTTTAGAATATGAACTCCAACATCATGCATTAAGTCTGCAGAATAAGCCGGTGTTTCCAAGCGCAGGTTATGAACAGCAATCCATTCCTCTGAATCTTTAGACCAAGGAGATTGTCCATTGATTAAGAGAAATGTCAAGTAATCAGTAGCCAATTCATTCAAGCTTGCCCGCGCCACATCCGTCAATTTCATTTCAGTTTCCTTGGAGGTCTGCCTGCGGGCGGCTCCTTCGGCTATGTTTGCCTGCCCAGAGCGGGCTGCCTGTGTCATTTGGTCAAAAAGGCGTCCGCAAGGATCATTCTTGACATTCAGAAAACGCTGACAGAACTTCTGCGTACTAAGCTGAATCACGTTTGCCATCACCCAAGTATCCAGATAAAAGTGACCGACCGTTGTTCCTATATGAATTCCCATAATCCAAAGAATTTTAGTAACGCGCCCAATAAACCTACCAAGGCTCCTCTGAAAAGCCGTCAGACCTTATTATGGTATAACGAACAAACCTTCTTTTCAACCAGGAGTCGATTTAAATCGATTTAAGTCGACTTCTCTCGATTTAAATCGACTCAAAACTACAAAATCAATGGGAACTAATGCAGAAGGATAAACGAAAAGCGTTGAATATCTATGAAAATCTTTATGCCGAGTCGATTTAAATCGAATTATATCAACCTAGATCGATTTAAATCGACTCTAGGCAACAAGGCAAACTCCTTACTTCTTCTGATAGATTCTTAGTGAGCCGGGGCTTTATCCTCTTCTCCTTTCCCCCGGCTCCACCGTTCCCAAACCCAGTTACAAACATAATAGAACACCACTGCCGTTACCAATCCGCCAAAGACATCGATGAGGTAATGCGCCTGAATGTAGACCGTAGCACAGCACAGGAAGAAATAGAAGGGGAAAGCCAGCAAGGCGAGGTAACGGCGGTTACGATAAAGCAAGAACATCAACACCGTACTCATACCGACATGAGAAGACGGAAATGCTGCGGTAGGACGTTCACCGCTTTTCTGCGTAGTTTCCACCAAGTCGTGGAAAAATCCGTCGGGACCCGGCGAAGGTGCCAGTTCCGTGTGGTAACGGAAGTAGTCACCGATTTCGGGGAAGTGTCCACTCTGAATCAACTCGAAGCCTACGGCATGGAAATAATACTGCGGACCGGCTACGGGCAAGAACAAGTAGATGGTATAATACAGAAAGAAAGCAGTCAGCACGATAAATGCCGTGGGCTGAAACAACTTCCGGTCGGTAAACAAAGGAGACAGTACCGTGAGGGCTATCATCGGATAATAGGCGAAGTACCCCATGTGAAACAACTCACTCCACAGCTTTTCGGGCAACCAAGCCTGAAAGGCAATCGACGGCTGGCAACCAAAAAGGAAGAGATCGGCCTTGGCAAACCAATGATCCAAGTTGGGGAAACACTGACAAAACTCATACGTGTCCGGATACCAGTAACCGAGCAAGGTCAAAGGAAACAGATAACGCAGGAAGAGCGTATAACGGTTAGGACGTGCCCGATAGATGAGGTAAATCAGCCCCATGGCTGTGAGTACCATCGCACGCCCTTCCAACAAGCGGAACGGATTGTTCATGTGCGACCAAAGCAGCACAATAATGAGGGAAGTAAAGAGTGTATAGGCCAGCGTCACCCACTCAATGGGCAAGGCTTTGGGTTGAGAAAGGGAGATCATTGGGATTTTGAAGGATTCGATAATGGGCATTTCGTACAATGCCAGTTTGAAAGAACCAGCCTGACTGTATCCAGGGAGGTTCTATCAATTAGAGTTTAGAGTTAATGAGTTTAGAAGTTTATTCATCCAGGCAATGACTTTCAACCTGAACACTTCCACCTTCCACTGATCAACTGATTATTAATAGAACCAGCCTCAAGGGGAAAACAAATCCCCTTACCACATCGGCTGACAGAAACGCACACACGGCAACAAGGCTACAGACTGCGAAGGACTGTTTCGCTTTCGTTTCAGCCCCTTCCGAAGCGAAGGAAGACTTCCCCTCGCGCATCACACCCCCACCGTGCGAATTAGGTTTTAGAGCCAGCCCGCTTCCTTGTACCAGGCAACGGTTGCTTTTACGCCGCGCACGAGCGGCCACTTCGGTGTGTAGCCCAACTCCTTGCGGGCGGGTGTAATGTCACACTGCCAGTTGCGCTGACTCATGATGCGATATTTGTCTGGGTTTAAAGTGGGCACCGTCCCCCTGCGCTCGGCTATCCATGCAGCCACCCGACACACTTGACGGAGTACCCACAGCGGTGCCGTGATGTGCAACACACCGCGTACTCCCAATTCGAGTTGCAGCAGGTCGCTAAAGGCGCGGCTCGTATAGCTCTTGCCGTCTGTCAGGAAATAAGCGCGGCCCGTACGTCCGTGGCGAAGGGCAAGGAAAGCGGCCTCAACAAGGTCCTCCACGTAAATGAACGTCAACACCTGGGGTTTGAAACCCACGGCAAAGTCTACGTGGCGCGAAATGCTCTTGGCCATCATGAAATAGTCGCGTTCGCGCGGACCGTAAACCCCCGTCGGACGCAGAATGATGTAATTCAAGTCAGGCACATCTGCCAAGGCACATTCGGCCTGAAGTTTTGACTTTCCGTAAGCCGTATCGGGCACTTTATGACTGTCCTCCGTGATGGGACGCATGTCCGATTCTCGGGATGGACCATAGACACTCAGCGAACTGATAAAGACAAAGCGGCCCTGCGGTTGCAAACAGCCCGTTTCGAGCAAGGTGTATGCCAAGCGTTCCGTACCGCGGGCATTGACACGGAAGAAATCGTCACTGCGGCGGCATTTGGTTGCTCCCGCAGCGTGAATCACGTAGTGGAACACGCCCTGCTGTTCCCGGTGAGCCTCCAGTTGTTCCGTCAGGCGGTCACTGTTGCCCAAGTCGAGCTCAATAAAGCGAATACGTTCGTCCTGCAAATACTGACGATTGGTCTGCGGACGGACGGCTGCCCAGACTTCCAGGTCTTCCTTGAGCGCACGCTCCACGAGGAAACTGCCAATGAAGCCGGACGCACCGGTAATGAGAATTTTCTTTTTCATAACGATGTATTCCTAAAGGTCGGCTGTCGGAATAAGCCAACTGGCACACGGCCTCACCGCTCCGAGGGGGAGTGACCGTGCCGTCACCAGCCTGCAGTGGCTTTCGCGGCAGCACTTCCGCGCATTACAGTTGGTCGTAACAGCTTTGAAGGAATGCCTTGGCAGCATTGACGCGGAAAGTTGACGGTCGCGGGCTCTCGCGGAAGGTGCTGACGGGCTGTGTCAGCAAGTTCAAAACCGAGATACCCGTAGGATCCATATAATAGATGCCCTCGCTCCAAGTATGGACGGCAGAGGGACGAATGTACGAACGGCTTAACACGTCCCGACTAAAGACAAAGTCGTCGTGCGGCAAGCCCAACTGCCCCAAAAGGGTGGCGGGCAAGTCTGTCTGGTTACAAATCAAGGGAATGCGGCGTGCCTCGCGCACCGCACCACCCGTCCAAATCAAGGGGATGTGCGAACGGCGTTCATCCGCATCACTGATGCCCTCGGGATAATTGATGCCGTGGTCGGGAATCAACACGATGAGGGTATTTTTCCACTGTTCCGTCTGGCGGAACCGCTCCATAAATTGACCGATGCAGTCATCCAGGTAAGCCATGGCATTGGCCACCTTGTCGCCCTTGATGCGGTCATAAGGCACCTTCCACGGCTCGTGGCTCGCCAAGGTCAGGAAACCTAAGTGCCACGGACGGTTCGTCGGATAGCGGAGAATGCGGTGATAGAGGCTGTCAAAGGTAATGCGGTCAGTCACCCCCCAGTCGTGCGTGCGTCTTACTTCCAACGGGAAGGAGGTTTCGCTGTACGCACGGTCATAACCCGTAGCCAGCAGGTAGCCCTTGGTGTTGGTAAAGTTGATGTCGCCCCCGTAGAGGAACTCCGTCGTGTAACCTGCCTGTTTCAACGTGCGGGCGAGGGAGGGAAGCTGGGCACACTTGGATGCCAGTTTCATCACACTCACGTCGGGAAACGAAGGATAGCCGCTCAGGGTGCAAACGGTGCCGCGATCGGTGCGAAACGAGTTGGCATAGCAACGACTGAAGATAACTCCCTCGGCAGCCAAGCGATTCAGGTGAGGCGTCACGTTGGGGTCGGCCAGCGAATCAATGGCGTGGACGAAAGTTCCGCCGCATCCTTCCATCAAGATGAGCAACACGTTGGGACGGCGGGTGTTAAGCAGGCTGTCGACCTGTTCTGAGCGGCTGTTGTAGTGAAGCATGCTCAATATGCGCTTCCGTTCGTCTTCCTCGAAGAAGTTATACTGGTCAGCGAAGTTGCGCACCTTGGTCGAAGAAGCCACCAAGCTAAACACTGGGTTTACAGCCGCATGGTTGGGAAAGAGTTGGTCGGAATAATAAGCCGTTCCGACATTGACGGTACTCTTGCCTACCCCGCCTCGAATGCCCAGGAAGAGCAAACCGCCGATGACCACCCAACCCAGCGTCCAGGGCCAAGGACGGTCACTGCGTTCCAACGTGCGCGGCAATGCCTTGCGCAACAGGAAGAAGAGTGCGGCAAAAAGGAAAAGTACGGCGAGGCTCACGCCCAAGGCATAGAGCGGGGTCACACTCGAAAGTACACCCTGGGGCGAGTCGAGGTAGTTCCACACCGTGCTGTCCAACTTCGTACCCCAAAATCCATACAGACAGGTATCAGCAACCAGGATGATGGCAATCACCAACGCCAACAACGCGGCATAAATGCGGTTGAAAAGGATCAATCGGGGCATTCGCACCCAAAGTCCTACGCCCAACACCAGCCACACGAGGGCTGAACCATAGCCCGACACGGACAAGTCGAGTGGCAAACCGTGTAGCCACACGTCACAGAGGTCAGCCAACGTAAAGTCCTTCCGCACACTGGCTTCCTGCATCCAAACGAAAACGGGCTTGGCCAAGAGGAATACGCACAGGAGGGTGAGGTAAAAGCGCACAAGGGCGAGGAAATGTTTCATAAAGAAGAGATGTATTAAATGGGGAGTCTATTCATTACAGTTTAGGGGTGAGGAGTTTAAAAGTTTATTCATCAAGCCAATGACTTTCAACAGAACCCCTTCCACCTTCGACTGATTAACTGATAATTGACAGAACCAGCCTAAAAAGAACGATGGGGAAATCGTCAGTAACCTTGAGAACGATGCTTGGGGGCGAAGCCTCCAGGTCAGTCGGAATCAGGAGCCTCGCTATGCGCTCCGATCCACTTTCGTTCTCCCCTTGCGAGCCAACTGCCGCCCGTTGCGGCATTCCGACCTTCTTTCCCCTTCAAAAGAACTCCGTTCCGACGACTTCAGCACAAGTGGGGAAGTTGGCGGAACGGAGCACACAGTCACCCAAGGGGCACTGCGTTACAGTTGCTGCATATCGTTGAGTCGTTTATAGTAACCACCCTTCTGCAGAAGCTCGTCGTGTGTACCGCGTTCGACGATGCAGCCCTCATAGAGCACACAGATCTCGTCGGCATTGCGAATGGTCGAAAGCCGGTGAGCAATGGCAATGGTCGTGCGGGTTTTCATCAAGTGTTCCAACGCTTCTTGAACCAGGCGTTCGCTCTCGGTATCGAGAGCTGAAGTAGCTTCGTCCAAGATGAGAATTGCGGGATTCTTCAAAATGGCGCGGGCAATGGAGATACGCTGACGCTGACCTCCGGACAGGCGGCAACCGCGGTCTCCCACCTTCGTGTCGTAGCCGTTTTCGCTCTCCATGATAAAGTCATGGGCGTTGGCAATCTTGGCGGCCTCGATAACTTCTTCCATCGTGGCACTTTCTACACCGAAGGTGATGTTGTTATAGAAGGAATCGTTGAACAGAATGGCTTCCTGGTTTACGTTACCGATGAGCGAACGCAGTTCCGAGAGTGCCAAACTCTTCACATTGACCCCGTCAATGGTGATTTCGCCTGCCGTCACGTCGTGGTAACGGGGCAACAAGTCTACGAGGGTCGACTTACCCGAACCGCTCTGTCCCACCAGGGCAATGGTCTGTCCGCGACGCACGGTAAGATTGACATCGCGCAACACCTGGGTCGTGCCGTTATACGAGAACGAAACGTGCTTGAACTCAATGCGGTCGTTCAGTCCCGCAATCTGCTCCGGATGATCCACCTCGGTGATGGTATTGGGTGCAAGGAGTATCTTGTTGACACGTTCCATAGAGGCCATACCCTTCGGGATGTTATACGAAGCCTTCGAGAGGTCCTTGAGCGGCTGAATGATGCTGTACAGGATGACCATATAGAAGATAAAGGTCGGTGCATCAATCGGTGAATGGGCTGAGAAGATGAGCGTGCCGCCATACCACAGCACCAACACAATCAACACCGTGCCCAGGAACTCACTCACGGGATGGGCAGAAGCCTGGCGGGTGGCCACACGGGCCGAAGCACTCCGATATTCGTCCGTAGCGCGGTCAAAACGGTCGGTCATCTTGCGTTCAGCCGTAAAAGCCTTGATAATGCGCATACCCCCGAGGGTTTCTTCGAGCTGAGACATGGTGTCGCTCCATTTCGTCTGCGCATCGAGACTCTTGTGCTTGAGTTTACGGCCGATGCGTCCCATCATCCACCCCATCAAGGGCAATACGACAATGGTGAAGACGGTCAACTGCCAGGAGACGTAAATCAAGACGCCAAAATAGCAAATCAAGAGAATGGGATTCTTTATCAACATCTCAAGCGAGCCGGTAATGGAGGTCTCAATCTCATTGACGTCACCACTCATACGGGCGATGATGTCCCCTTTACGCTCATCGGAGAAGAAGGAAAGAGGAAGCGAAACAATCTTGTGGTACACACGGCGGCGAATGTCACGCACGATGCCCGTACGAAGGGGAACCATGATGCCAACCGAAGCAAAATAGCATGCCGTCTTCAAGAATGTAGTGACAATCAGGAACAGACCTATCAACAACAGGGCGGTGGCGGCTCCGTGCTGATCCATCAGCTCGGTGGTATACCAGTACATGTTGTTCACCGCGATGTCCTTCAAGCTCATGCCCACAGCCGACCAGGGAATAAACTCGTAACGGTTCTGATCGATGCCGAAAAGCATCTGGAGCATCGGGATGACGGAGATGAAGGAGAACACATTGAGCACAGCCGAAAGCAGGTTGAAGAACAACGATCCGACCAGGTAGAACCGATAGGGCTTTACGTACTGACGCATCACGCTGAAAAACTCTTTCATTTGATAAGGGGGAATTTGCTGGATGGAAAATAAACAAAGAAGAAGCAAAAAGCGAACGGGGAAAATGACCCTGAAAGTCCCCACCCTTGGGGATTTTCGCAAAGGGTCGCGCTACTCACGGAGTAAACATTGGCCGAAGCCCAGCTTTCTTGTTACTTCGTCTCCGATGGTTTCTACCCGAAAAAATGACGATTTTGCGCGGCAAAAGTACGAATAAATATTCAGAGAGGAAAGCAATCCCCGTAGGGGAGACTGCGAAATGAAAAACGAAAGAGTGTCGGGAGAAAAAGGGAGGGGCAATGAGAATACTTCCTTCCCCCTCTCTACCCTAAAGAGGCGGCATCCTATCGGACTGGAATCCGCCCTACCGGGAAAGAAGTCCGCGCTCCCTCACATGAATGTCAGGGACATTATTCGTCATCCCCAAGCATCTGCCCGAAAGGACGGATGTACTTTCAACCGGAAGGTTGCCCTGCGTCAGATGAAAGTTTGGGCTAAGGGGACTGAAAATAAAGAACTTTTCTCGATAGGGCGGACGATTATCCAATAGGATGCCGCTCCTGGGGTACTTTGCTGCAAGCCTCTTCGTAACGTGTGGAAAACGAGGCGCCTTCCCTCTAATACTTAAAGGTACTGCCACCCAAAAATTCGCGGAGCAACGAGGTGGGAGGAAGTCCGCGCGTAGAGATGGGGTGCAAGTACGTGAGGAACTTACGCAGGCGATAGGCTTCGGAATACTCGGGAGCGTTCTCGGGAACCTGTTCGAGCAACGGGAGAGCCTGGTCACGCAGGGCGGCAAGCTCAAAGAGCAAAGCGGTATTGACCATTTCGTCGGCTTCTTCCTGGAAGGGGAAGATCCACCGCTCCTCTCCGCGTCTGACAGAGGGCCACTGACGGATGGTCTCCTGAGCCGAACGTGCACGGTACTTGTAATCACGCACAATGCGGCGCAACAGGCGGTTATCGGTGGTCGGAATGTAGTTGTGATCGTCGAGTAGGATGGTAGTGAGTGCCGAAGCGTAAATCTTAAACTTGTGGCAGTCGGGTACCCCTTCGGTCAGCCGTGGATTAAGGGCATGAATGCCTTCAAGCACCAGGATGTCGTGCGCTCCGAGCTTGAACCGCTTGCCACTCTTCTCGCTGTGTCCCGTTTCGAAGTTAAAGCGGGGTGTTTCGACTTCTTCTCCGCGAATCAGGGCGTTGATTTGCTCCGTCATCAAGGGAATGTTCATCGCATCAATGTGTTCAAAGTCATATTCGCCGTTTTCGTCGCGCGGGGTGTCGGGCCGGTTGACAAAGTAATCGTCGGTCGAAATGGGAACCGGACGCAGTCCGCACGCCATGAGTTGCACACTGAGTCGCTTCGAGAAGGTGGTTTTGCCGCTGGAGGACGGTCCGGCAATGAGAATCACCTTGTAATCGGGGTGGGCAGCGATGCGGTCGGCCAAACGTGATATCTTTTTCTCCTGCAACGCCTCGCTCACGTTAATCAGCTCGTTGGTATGTCCCTTGGCACACACTTCGTTGAAGTCACCGATGGTCGTCACGCCCAATATTTCGTTCCAACGGTGCTGTTCGCGAAAGACTTCAAACATTTTGGGCTGGTCAACCATGGGGCGCAACTGGTCGGGGTTGTGGGGATCGGGGATGCGCAAGAGGAGGCCGTCGCCGTAACTGATGAGGTCGAAGAGATAGAGTTGGGAAGTCTGGATGAGCAACGAACCGTAGAAGTAATCGGCCGTGTCGCCCAGTGTATAGTAAGTGGTATAGAGCGAACCGAGCCCTTCGAGCAAGCGTGCCTTACTTTCGAGTCCGTCTTGACGGAAACGACGAATGGCTTCCTCCGTGGGACAGGTAATGCGGTGAAAGGGAAGGTCTTCCTTCACGATTTCTTCCATACGATTCTTCAACCGCGCCACGGTTTCGGCATTCACAGGCTCCCCGTTGCCGAGTTCCAGCTGGCAATAATAACCGTTAGACACGGGAGTGTCGATGCGCAAGCGGGCAAAAGCACCGTACACATCGCGCACGGCCTTGTAGAGTACAAAGAAGAGGGAACGCGTATAGGTGCGCAGCCCCGAAGGGTTGGTGATGTCGAGAAACTCCACATCTTTATCGTTGAAGAACATGAAGTGCAGTCCTTCTACCTTATTATTGACCTTCGCACTGGTGGCTCCGTGAGGCATCTGAAGGTCTAACATCTCATAAACTTCTTCGAGGGTGAAACCGATGGGCACGCGGTGGCTGCGACCGGTATTCTTGCAACGAATCGTGATATTCTTGCTCATAGTAATTTCGTATTAGCAGGCGAATAAAGATTTACTCGCGCAGGATTAGTTTTTTGACAGCGCCAAATATACACATTCCACCGCACGCAAGGGGAGCATGGGGAAGAAAAGGCGAATAAAGAGGAACTTTACTAGCATTTTCGTCCCGCCTGACGAACGGAAGGGAAGTTTTGCCGTTGGCATCGGGAAGGGGAGATACCGCCGGACAAGGCTTTGTTGCGACACATCCGCTATGCAACCCGCCTCCACTGCCCCTGAGCGTAACGTACCTCGGACGAAAAGAAAAATGCGCAAAAGATTGATTATCAGTTTGGTCGGACAAAATAATGTTTGTACTTTTGCAGCCGCTATCCTTACGGAAAGCACATTTAATCATTCTCTTATAATTCATTTCATCCATGTACTTAGATTCAGCTAAGAAGCAAGAGATCTTTGGCAAGTACGGACAGTCTAATTCGGATACGGGTTCTGCAGAGAGCCAGGTAGCCTTGTTTTCTTACCGTATTGCCCACTTGACGGAGCACATGAAGGCAAACCGTAAAGATCATAACACTGAACGCTCACTCGTTAAATTGGTAGGTAAGCGCCGCGCGCTCCTCAACTACCTCAAGCGCAACGACATCGAGCGTTACCGTGCCATCGTGAAGGCTCTCGGCTTGCGTAAGTAATCCCGACGCACTTCTGACAGGCACTTGCCTCAAAGAAAACACTCCGCTGTTCTTTCCGAAAGGAAGGAACGGCGGAGTTTCTTTTTGTACATAGGAGATGAACAGCTACCCGTCATTATTCTCTGCCGAAAGAAGTTACTGCTGCTAGGAGGCGAAGGGGAAGTACGGTCGCGGCATGCCGCGACCCAATAATTCAAGTAACTTTCAACATCGGAAATATTACTGCTGCTATGGGTCGCGGCATGCC
>Virginia_p1__coassemble_721_pt1 | contig 58426 bp, 42 predicted proteins | sample Virginia_p1__metabat2_high_PE_007 | metagenome-assembled genome bin Virginia_p1
TCAGGGTATTTATGTGCTGGGTGATGACAGTTACCGAAAGGCTGTGTTCAAGCCCAGCGGTATGGAGTATGAAGTAGTTGCAGCCACGACGTGGGGGCGTATCCGTCTTCACCCTATCAGTACTTCGGAAAATCAGGGTGGACAGAGTTGTTTGCTTGGATATGAGTCGACGGGATCGGACAAGGTGAGACATGAATACCGTATTGACTTGTACCACTCGAAGGACGACAAGGTGTATCAGTGTAGGACTTGGGAGGTGACGGCAGCTGGCGGAGGCGGTGGTGGCGGCGAAATCCCTGCAGATGTGGAATCCAGACTCCGCGCCTTGGAAAACTTGGTTACGATGGTGTAGGGGGGAGGAATGTCAAGTTGAGGAGTTGAGGAGGGACGGAATGACGAGTTACAACTATGCTTTGCTTTTTATGAAATCTACGTATTGGTACGAATGAAGAGAGTCACTTCTGCTCTCAGTCGTGGCATGTTACTACCATAATTTATCTGCGACTTGTAGCTCCACAGCTCTTCACGCTACTTTAAGCGGAACAAACGGATGCCAATCGAAGTAGGGTGTTCACGTAAATACTGACGTAACGTTTTGGGCTCCTCTACCACCTTTTTATGTATCGAAGAAGCATTCAGCAAATGCAATTTACCGTCCTTCTCCCAAACTGCAAACCCCAGATGGCTGTAATCCAAACCTTTTTTGCGCGTGACGATAGCTATCAAGTCTCCGTTTTGGATGCACGCCAACTGTTGGCGCGAAAGCGCAGTAGCCGTAGCCGGGAGATAAGTTCCGTCGGCTCCGTTAAATCGACGTTCCATCGCCGCAATGCTATCAATGCGCGCTTGTTTTCCTTTGAGAAAAGGATATTTCTCCGCGAAACGTGACATGTAATAATTGTTTACTACCATCTTTGCTGTGAAATGACGATCGTCACGTACCTCTTGCATGATTCCTTTATCTAAGTTATCGTGCATCCACCAGGTAAAGTAGTGCAACCGAGAGAGGTAACCATCCATGCGTCCGTTGCGGTAACGCAGGCGCATGAGGTTACGGCAATAGTCCGCAAAGCGAGAGCTTCCTTCTCGGTGAGTCTTCACCAAAGCCCACACCGTTTCCACCAAGGTAGTGCAATCCAGTTGAGCCAGGTTCACAACCAATTTCTCCGGATCTGCTTTCTCCAGCGTTCCTCCAACATAGGGAACCCCAATCAGTCGGCGTGCATAATACAACACTTCGTCCTGTTCGGGGGCATCCTTCAGCAGCGCCACCACCAGTGCTGAGTCTGCCTTTGTATACAAGGTATGTCGTAACAAAAAGCGTTCGTCTTCCCATTTCGATGGCGGTGTCACAACCCGTACTTCCTTCGAAACTGTTTGCTGCGGTAAAGCCACCGCCTCAGCTGGATGAGCAGGCATCCGGAACATACAAAGAGAAAATAATACTGATAGCATCGTAGTAATTAAGGAGGGATAAAGAAGTGAAACATCGGAGTACGATAGTCAATATAGACCGAAACACTCCATTTCCTGATGCATTCGTAAAGAGCACGCATCGTTTCCAGTCCGCAAACTTACCGATTTCTCTCAGCACCGACTTCCCCTCTTGCGGTATATTTATTTTGGTTTCCGTTGAATTCTCATAGAGTCTTCGCGTATTGCGCTTCGGAATAGGCTTATCAGCATGGTTTGGCATGATTCATACTGAGATAGTCCCATACATTTGATCCTGGGAGATTTTATTAGCATTGGTAGAAGGAATTTAGAAGTGACTTCCAATCAAACCGGCATCGTAGAAAAAGTATTTTGTGTCATGGTAACCTAATCTCAATCAAACCACTAACTTCGCAATCCAACTATGAAGTAATCTTGCTTATACAGGAACGTAGTAAATCTAACTCTTATACATCATCATGGATATACAATGAATTATTAGCTTGGTTAAAGAGACGAAGGGCCTCATCACAAACCGAGAAATGGCTACTCACGTAAAAGAGAAAGGAGTGGCAGATTACGTTACGCAGGTAGACGTGGCTGTACAAAACTTCTTGAAGGAAGAGTTATTCAAGCTTGATTCCGATATTCAGTTTCTTGGTGAGGAAACAGGCTTGCAAACAATGAGTGCAGACCATTACTGGATACTAGATCCTGTAGACGGTACGACCAACCTCATTCATGACTATCATCATAGTGTAGTCTCCCTCGCTCTGTGCAGTAAAAAAGAGATTGTTATTGGTATTGTTTACAATCCTTATCATGAAGAGCTCTTCTCTGCTGTTAAAGGCGACGGGAGCTTTTTGAATGGTGAACGCATTCATGTAGCTTCGGCTTCGTCGCTTTCTGAAACCATCATTGGTATCGGAACAGCCAAACGCGAGTTGGCCCAAGAGAATTTTGCAAGATTCCTCAAAGTCTATGAGCATGCTCAGGACATTCGCCGATTGGGTTCTGCTGCATTAGAATTAGCCTATACAGCTTGTGGTAGACAAGGTGGTTACTTTGAGGCTTATTTAAATCCATGGGACTACGCTGCCGGTATGCTTCTGGTGGAAGAAGCCGGTGGTAAGGTTTCTGATTGGAATGGGCACGCACTTAATCCCACTCAAGGAAGTCAGGTTATCGGAACGAATGGAGCCATCCATCAAGAACTGCTCAGTTTGTTGTCGTAGGCTTGTGCTCCAGCAAATAATAAAACAACCTCCCCGTCAGTTAGAAAACTGATGAGGGAGGTTGTAGTGTATTACAGAGTCTTTAAACGAGCGATTGATACTTTTGTATGGTACAATTTTGTATAGGAAACAAGCCAATTGGCCATAGCGAGAACTGGCGTCTGGTTGCGTTCAGACGAAGTTTCTTTTCAGGAATAGACCTTATGTTGACAGCATTTCCAAGTACCATCGAACCATCGTTCGTTTAAGCCCTTGCTTACTTGATGACCAAGGCACGGTCAATCTGGTCAGCCAACGCGGCAAAGTGAGGATCAGACGAAGCCGTGTGACAAAGACGTTGCAGACGACGGAGTTGTTGGAGTACGATGGGGTAATAGTCGTATTGATTGCCTCCCTTGAAGTGGGAAATCAATTGGTTAACCACTTCGCGCTGTATCGTCTTGCGATAAGCACTCGGAGTCGTGCGCGTTGTGGCTTCCTTAAAGATACGGCCAACAACATCGGGGAGATATTGTTCCACAGGATAAGTGGACGTGAGTCTTCCCAGCACCGTACGAGAGACCATGTTCACGCAAACGCGTTGAGCAAGGTTACGCTTGCTGAAGGATTCCGGATTGGGCGTAATGCGACGCATATACGGTTGGTCAACCAGCCAAGTTGGTTCCTGAAGCACATTTTTATCAAGCCAATCAAGCGCAGCCATTTGTTTTTCTCGCGGTTCGTCTACGTAAATGTCTCCCGGCTCATTGACCGTCTTGAAGTTTGCATAGATACTACCGATGTTCGCCAAGACGTGGTAGCAGTAACGAAGGAACTGACTGTAGACTTGATTGTAGACACTGCCCATCGTTTCGTTTTGAATATCGTTGCCTTCATACGTCCATTCAGGAAGTTCCTTCAGCATACGTTGCAGATTGAGCACACCGTAGGTACTTGCCTTCATCGCATCGTCGCCAAGGTCTTCCGTTTGACAACGTGCATCGTTAGTGCGGTTGGTTTCACCGTCACCAAACCACAAACGCGGATTGTTCTTGAGTCGTTCCGTCGTAAGCTTGTCGAGTTCATAATGGTCGCTCTCGTCGTCATAAGCATTGAACATCGGACGGTAACCCCATTCAATTGCCCACTCATCGTAGTCATTGATGCGGGGGAAGATGCCGGCACGTGTAATGCCGTCCTCTGGTTGAGCTACATAGTTAAAACGAGCATAGTCCATGATGCTTGGCGTGTGACCATACTTCTCAACGAAGGACTTAGAGCGCAGACTATCTACCGGAACCGTTGATGAAGAACCAAAGTTATGGCGCAAACCCAGCGTATGTCCCACTTCGTGAGAAGACACAAAGCGGATGAGCTGTCCCATGAGGTCGGTATCAAATTTCATTTTGCGAGCGGCTTCATCAATGCTACCAGCCTGAATCATGTACCAGTCATGTACCAAGTTCATCACGTTATGATACCAGCAGATGTGGCTCTCAATGATTTCACCCGAACGGGGGTCGTGTACATTGGGACCGTATGCGTTCTCTATAGGCGAAGCCAAATAACGGATGCAAGAGTAGCGTGCATCTTCCATAGACATGGTCGAATCGTTCTCAGGCCATTCCTTACCGATAATTGCATTCTTAAAGCCCGCCTTTTCAAAGGCTTTTTGCCAGTCGTTTACACCCTGGATGAGATAAGGACGCCACTGCTTCGGCGTAGCCGGGTCGATGTAGTAAACAATCGGTTTCTTCGGCTCAACCAATTCGCCGCGCTTCATCTTCTCCGCGTCTGCGCTGTCTTTCGGTTCGAGACGCCAGCGTGTGATGAAGTTCTTTCGTTGTACTCGTTGTTGATCGTCTGAGAAGTAAGTGAAGTCGTCAGCAAAGTAACCTACGCGCGGGTCGAAGTAACGGCGTTGCATAGGCTTTTCAGGCAGCAGAACAAAAGAGATGTTCAGTCCGAGCGTAACGCGACCCGTCACCGAAGCGGCAATCGTCTTATTCAGTGCAGAAGTCCATGTCTTGAAGACACGCACCTCCGTATTGAGCGGGAACGTCTTAATACTCTCAATGTAGGAGCTTTCGCGTTGGAGCCCCTGCAACCCCATCGCAGTCTTGGCATAAACAGGGAGTCCCAATGCCGGACTGTCGTCAAGGAAGAACGAAGTTACCTTAATCTTACTTCCCTCTTTCACCTTACCTTCAATCTTGAAGCTACCGATAATCGGGTCTTCATTGCTGATGCGTATCGCGCGGTTAATCTGATTCGTCGAATCAGCCGCATTGATAAGCAAACGCGAGCGCATGAGCATTTTACCATCCGGAGACTTTTCGAAGTACACCGTTTGTTGATTGATCTGCTCGCCACCAAACTTGCCCGTGTTGGCAGGCGTAGCGGCATAGCGCACGGTGACAAGCATTTCGCGCTTCAGTAAAGAGTCTGGCACGGTGAAGAACCAGTCATTACCCGATCGGGTAACTGTTAGCAGGCCTTGGCGTACTACTTCAGGAGTCGTCTTAGCAGCCGCAGCGGGTTGCTCTTTGGCCTTTTTCTTTTTGCGAGCTTCCGCAGGCGTAGCCAGCGTAAGTGCCGCAAGAAGAAGGAGAGGAATACGAGTATTCATAATAGAGTGAATTTGATTTGTTTTCTAAATGAAAGGATAGACGTATTGGAAATACGTATCGGGAATGTAACGTGGGCAGTTAATGCCGAAGGAACGAAACTCACCACGATTGATCATCAAACGGCGAATTGCGTACGTTATTGAGGCAAGCCTTCTTTTTACATTCCTTTGAGCAATTTGAGGAAGACTTCGGGTCCTTGTTCCAGTCGCGAAAGCTCGTAAGGCTCCATGCGGAGCGAAAAAGTGCCCGGAAGGTCTGCGAGGTCAAAATACTGACGAATGATGCTTGCCAAATTATAAGAAAGCGTATCGCCTTTGCGAATCAAGAGAATGGCATGATGTCGGAGTATTTCAGGATGAGCCTCGACCGTCTTCAACAACTGGAAGAGTACATAGTATGCCTGTGGCGTACCCGTCTTGAGTAAGTGTGGTGCGGCACTTTCCAATTCGCTGTGGCAGAATATGCGAATAAGCATTTCAACTTCAGCTGTTGTACGACTCACCCCCAAAAGACTTTCCAGAGTCTTCCGTACATCAATAGGCGAAGCTTGAGCTGCAAAGAGCGTGAGCACTTCGTCATTGAGTGGCAGTCGGTCTTCCTTATAAAGTTTCACAGCCGCTTTAAGGAAAGTACCTAAGTAGGCTCGGGGATGGGTGGGAACAATTGCCAGGAAAAAAGCCCAATAGCGCTCAGCTTCGAAGGTCGGGAGAACCCGTTCGGCCAAGAGATAGCCAGCCGTGCGTGATTCAGAAACCGAGAGCGATTGCAGCAACGACAGGAGAGCCTGCGGAGTTTCCTGACGGGCTTGTATCAGCAGTTTGTTAAGAAGAACGGGATTATGACGGTGAACAGTTATCATGAAGGCAAAGAAAATGGGAGACGGGAAGAGATGATAAACAACAGGAAGGACATAAAATGTAGAGTCGATTTAAATCGAAAAAACTCAACTTAAATCGACTCCGCAAGAACTCTATTCCGAGTGGGAGTGACTTAACTCTACTCCCCCGTAATAAGGGTTGCCATCATTTTATCTACGTTCCAACAACACCACGTTTTCTACGTGATGAGTTTGCGGGAACATATCTACAGGTTGAACTGCTACAACGCGGTAAGCACCGTCAAGCAGTTGCAAGTCGCGTGCTTGTGTAGCCGGATTACAGCTTACATAGACAATGCGACGCGGAGCAGCGAAAAGGATGGTGTCAATCACATCCGTGTGCATACCTGCACGAGGAGGGTCTGTGATGATGACATCCGGCGTACCGTGACGGTCGATAAATTCACGGTTCAAGATGTCCTTCATGTCACCAGCATAGAAGAGCGTATTAGCTAAGCCGTTAATTTCCGCGTTTACCTTCGCATCTTCAATTGCTTCGGGCACATATTCAATGCCGATGACCTGACGTGCCTGATGAGCGACAAAGTTTGCAATTGTACCTGTGCCCGTATAGAGGTCATAGACAAGTTCATTGCCTGTAAGTCCGGCAAAGTTGCGGGCTACCTTATAGAGTTCGTAAGCTTGCTCCGTATTCGTTTGGTAGAAACTCTTCGGACCCACTTTAAAACGGAGATCCTCCATGGTTTCGTAGATAAAGTCCGTACCTGCATAAGTGTGAACTTCTAGGTCGCCAATCGTGTCGTTGCACTTTAAGTTGTTAACCCAGAGAAGCGAAGTCACTTCCGGGAAGGTCTCGTGTACGTAGGCAAGAACCTCATTCGCTTGCTGTTGTTCTTCCTCTGTACGGATGCAGAACTGAATGAGCAACATGATTTCTTCGGTAGCCGAAGTACGAATCATCATGTTACGAAGCAAACCGTGCTGAGCGCGGAGGTCAAAGAATTCCAAACCATGTTCAAGCGCATAACTGCGGATGCCGTTACGCAAACGGTTGTTGATGTCGTCCATGAGGTAACAGGTATCGATGTCGAGAATCTTGTCGAACGCACCCGGGATGTGGAATCCCACGGCATCCATCACTTCTACCTTCTCACCCGAATTGATCACCTCTTGGGTCAGCCATTTCTTATTGGAGAAACCAAATTCTAACTTATTACGGTATTCGCGCGTCAAACGGCTGCCGAGAATGGGAGAGACCTCTGGCAATTCAATTTTACCAATGCGAGTCAGGTTGTCTACGATTTGCTGTTGCTTATAGCGAAGCTGTTCCTCGTACGGCAGACACTGCCACTTACAACCGCCGCACACGCCAAAGTGAGGGCAGAAGGGTTGGCTACGTTTGTCCGCGTATTGATGAAAGCGGATAACTTCCGCTTCAGCATAGCTATGCTTTTTGCGACGTATCTGCAAGTCAACGACGTCACCGGGTACAGCATAAGGAACAAAGATGACTAAGTTGTCAACCTTGGCAATGGCTTTGCCTTCAGCGGCAACACCCGTTATGGTAATATTTTCAAGAATGGGAAGGGGTTTCTTTTTACGAGCCATATTGATATGGGGGATAAATGAAGGTATGTTATGGAGTTAAGTGCTTAGAAGTTGGAAGAAAGGAGAGTAGGGCGAACACCTACCGTTTTGGTGAAAGAGAACGCTTTGTAGCCAATACCGTCTGCTATCGTTTACCGATGCGCAGCAGCAATTGAGGCATGGCGTATTGGTCAAGCTCTGCTTCAGGTACAGAGAGAAAACCCTCGGGTAAAGGTAAATCGCGGTCGAAAGTCAAAAGATAACTACTGGCGTAGAGAATGCGATGACTCAATACATGTTTAACATGTTCGTGAAGCAGTTTCCAAGTACCGTCAGGAGGCATTTTGCGCACAAACGCGTGTTGTTGCACCGTTTCAAGCGTAGGGTCATGGTCAAATTCCAACAAAGGATATTCATACAGTCCCTGCCAAATGTCGTCCGCTTCGCGTCGGTGAAGCCACAGTCCGTTGGGCGTTTCGACCAAGAGGTAAACCAAGTAACGTGTGCTCACCTTCGTGCGGTGTGACTTAATAGGCAACTGGTCCACCTGACCAGAGGCGAGTGCAACACAGCTATCTGCCAACGGACAGTTTTCACAACGAGGAGAAGATGGAACGCACTGCAGCGCACCGAAATCCATCAGTCCCTGATTGTAATCTGCCGTTTGTTGCGAGGGAAGGAGTTCGGCTGCCAGTGCCGCGAAGTATTTCTTTCCCTTTCCCGTATCGATGGGCGTATCAATGCCGAAGTAACGGCTCAGCACGCGATAAACGTTTCCGTCAACCACGGCACAAGGCAAGTCATAGGCAAATGAACAAATAGCCGCTGCCGTATAGTCGCCTACACCCTTCAGTCCGCGTACGCCAGGGTAGTCCGTAGGAAATCCTCCTTGTTCCACGATTTGTCGAGCCGCCGCGTGCAAGTTGCGCGCCCTGCTATAGTAGCCCAAACCCTGCCAAAGCAAGAGTACCTGGTCTTCCGGAGCTTCTGCTAAAGCTTCCACCGTAGGAAAGGCATCGATAAAGCGGAGGTAGTAATCGTACCCTTGAGCCACCCTTGTTTGTTGCAAAATAATCTCCGATACCCATATGCGATAGGCATCGGAGATATTGCGCCATGGCAACTCCCGCCGATGAGAATCATACCATGTAAGAATCGTGTGAGCAAAGTGCTGCATAGTCAACGGTTAGTGGAACAATTTAATGCGTTGTTCCTCCGAGAGTTTGCATATCAGCAATTCCCCATTATTCTCAGCCACCACATAGCCGTCAAGGCCTTGAACGACCACGCGCTTTTTGCCACAAGTATGCACAATCGTGTTATAGGTGTCGAAGAAGTGGATGTTGTCACCGATACTTACGTTACCATAGTTGTCTTTGTCCAGATGTTCGCGCAGTGAGTTCCACGTGCCGAGGTCGCTCCAAGCAAAATTGGCGGGATACACAAAAATCTCTTCCGCTTTCTCCATAATGGCATAGTCTACCGAGATATTCGTACATTTTGGGAACTCCTCGTCAATGTGTTCCTGTTCCTCCTTGGTGTCGTAGTAAGGCAAGAGCTTTTCGAAGATTTCCGAAATCTCGGGTTGGTAAACGCGGAATGCATTGATGACCGTGCTGACACTCCAGATGAAGATGCCCGAGTTCCAGAAGTAGTTAGGCTGCTTGATATACTCCTCTGCCACTTCCAACGTCGGTTTCTCCTTAAATTCATCCACCCGGAAGATGTTTTGCTTACGTGAGGACGAGAAAGTCATGTCCGCCTTGATGTAACCGTAACCTGTTTCGGGGCGATTAGGCTTCAGTCCCAGTGTCACGATAGCATCGGTTTCAGCTGCAAAGGAAAGCGACTCGTTGACCGCTTCCTGAAAAGCAATCGTGTCGGGTACGATATGGTCTGCAGGAGACACGACCACATTCGCTTTAGGGTTGCGTTTTTTAATCTTCCAGCTGACGTAACAGATGCAGGGAGCCGTATTACGGCGGCAAGGTTCGCAGAGAATGTTCTCATGCGGTATTTCGGGAAGTTGTTCGTGCACCAGTTGTGCGTAGTTCTTGGAGGTGACGATCCATATATTCTCGCTGGGTACGATACCTTTGAATCGATCTATCGTAAGCTGTATGAGGGTGCGTCCGCAACCCAAAATGTCGAGAAATTGCTTTGGCAACTCTTCGCTGCTCACGGGCCAAAAGCGGCTACCAGCGCCTCCGGCGAGAATGACAAGGTGATTGTTCTTCATACGCTGTGGGTGTTATGTGAGGGTGAGAGGGGAATATCTAATCAAACAAGGATAAGGCGGTGGGCAGGGTCGTGTATCGTTCTTGAAAGGTCGCAGACACATCGGTTGATGAAGCACTTCAATCCATCGGCCAGAGCCAGGGCGACAAAGCCGTAAGCTCCCTGGGACTCCTTACCGCGAAGTTGGTCGCGTTCTCATCACGTAGCCCGAACCCGGCTTATTCTTCTTGCAAGGATCCTTCGATGTATACGCGCGTAATGTTGTTTGAAGCATTCGAACGTATGGTAATGGACTTCTTAAACGGTCCCTTGAATTGTGACTTGCCGTTGAAAGCTACCTTTATCGCCGCCTTAGCACCCGGAGCGATGGGCTGTTCCGGATACTTAGGCACCGTGCAACCGCAAGAACCATAAGCCTGCTGTATAACCAAAGGCTTGTCCCCCGTATTGGTGAAAACGAACTCGCAGGTCTTAATCTCAGACTTCTTAAAGCTACCAAAGTTGTGGTTCGTTTTCTCAAACTTAATAACGGCTTGTGCCATAGCTGCGCTGCTTACCAGAGCAACGGCCATCAGAGTGAGTAATCGTTTCATATCGTATCGTATTGTTCGGAATACCTCGTAAGGGAATGTTCAGATACTATCTGAAAAAGAGAAGAAAGGTATGTCCGATATGGAATGCAGGCAAAAGTACGAGATAATCTCTGAACATTAAAATTTTACCGAAATAAATGCGGGCATTCCATTCGAATGACTATTTTTGCACACATGACAAAGCCCGAAAGAATCATACTTGGCATCGACCCCGGCACAAACGTGCTGGGGTATGGTGTACTTAGGCAGGAAGGTCGCAAGGTGACCATGGAAGCCATGGGGGTAATCGACTTGCGCAAGTGTACCGATGTCTATCTCAAGTTAGGTCGCATTTATTCGCGGGTCATGGGTATCATCGATGCTTTTCATCCCGATGAGCTGGCCATCGAAGCCCCCTTCTTCGGCAAGAATGTTCAGAGTATGCTGAAGCTGGGTCGTGCACAGGGCGTAGTGATTGCGGCTGCTATCTCACGTGAGATTCCGATTCACGAATACGCTCCGCTCAAGATTAAGCAAGCCATTACAGGCAACGGGCAGGCCAGCAAGGAGCAGGTAGCCGCCATGATGCAACGCTTGCTTCGCATCGCTCCCGAAAGCATGTTACCTTATCTGGATGCGACCGATGCCCTCGCCGTAGCATACTGTCATTATCTGCAAGACGGAAAGCCTGAGCCAACGGCTGGAGTTGCCCATTCTTGGGAAGCTTTTGTCAAGCAAAATGCGAGTCGGGTTCGACGTTGAGGAACGAAGCGATGGCTCATGCCAACCGCTTTGCTTTCTATTCGGCAAGACCTCTTTCCTGCACGAAAATCTTCTGCGTGCAATCTACTTTTCTATATACAATATGGTTCGATCATGAAAAATTGGATACTTCTTCTGTTGCTTTGGGCTGGTAGCAGCCTCAATGGGAAAGCGCAAGACGTCTATAATATGGTATTGGAAAGTGCCACACGTATAGTCAACTCTCCCACAAGTGGCTACACACAGACCCAGATTGCACAGTTCAAACGCACGGCTTTGGTTTACATGAAACAACAAGCCTTCAAGAAGTCATCAACCGTATCAGCTGACTTCCTCAACACACAAGCCTATTTCCTGTCAGAATACATTACGCTGTTTTTCGACGAAATATTGAAAAGTAAAAAGTTGGCACCCGAAAAGCGTAAAGAGCGCATTTTGCTTTTTATGGATGCTTCCGTTTCCAATCCGCTTTTCAATGACCCCGATCACGAAACCACCCTTTCCTTTATCAATGATGGGGGAGAAATCACTCCCTTCTCACTCGATACCGATTGGCAAAAGGCTTATGCGGCTGTAAAGGACAATCTCAAATAAGACTGAACACGAAGCGTTCAGTCTTCGCTGACTACAATTATTTTGGCTCAAGCATCGGTTTCTCGCTCAGCCATTCATTTTAGACAATCATCAAACCCTCCTCAATCATGAAAGATATTCAACTCAACGAAAGTGGTACGCGCCACATGCATATTAGTGAAGAAAACCTCAAGACCATTGCCAAGTACAACCTCTTCCAAGGTTTGCTTAGCTCAACGGGCTATGTGACCGAGAACGAGCTTGAGAAACTCAAACTCAATATCCGTGCGCTTATCGCTTCCAGTACAGAAAATACGAAAGACCTGCTCGACCTTTGCATCGATGTGATCTACCACGACAAGATGAAAGCATACGGTCTGCGCAACCTTATTCAGGTTTATGAAGAGTGGGCCAAGCAACAGGTGGCACTTACCCCTTCTGAAGACGAGGCATGCCCATGCAACTAACCGACTGGCTTCCCACCACGCGCAAGGAGATGGACTTGCGCGGGTGGGAGCAAGCCGACATCATCCTGTTCTCAGCCGACGCTTACGTCGATCATCCATCATTTGGTGCGGCCGTCATCGGTAGACTCTTAGAGGCCGAAGGATACCGCATTTGCATCGTGCCACAACCCGACTGGCACGGTGATTTTCGTGATTTCAAGAAGCTGGGTCGCCCCCGTCTTTTCTTCTCGGTTGCCCCGGGTTGCATGGACTCCATGGTCAATAAGTATACCGCCAACCGCCGTTTGCGTTCGGAGGATGCTTACAGTCCCGACGGTCGCCACGACATGCGTCCCGAGTATCCCACGGTTGTTTACACGCAAATTCTCAAGCAGCTTTATCCCGACGTACCCGTTGTGTTGGGCGGCATCGAAGCCTCCCTGCGACGCGTAACCCACTACGATTATTGGAAGGATGCGCTCAAGCCCTGCATTCTGGCCGAGAGCGGAGCCGACCTGATCGTTTACGGTATGGGAGAATTACCCACGGCCGATTTGTGTAAGACGTTGGAGGATCATCTTCTTCATGGTCGCGAGGATGCTTACTGCACCACCGAGCAATTCCAGGCATTGATGCAGAAATACCCCGTACGCCAAACGGTCAGCCTGCAGCGCAAGGAGGACATTACGGGAGGCATTCAGGCAGACGACATCCAGCTATATTCTCACGAAGACTGCTTGCAAAACCGTGCGCACTATGCTGCCAATTTCCGCCACATTGAAGAGGAGAGTAACAAGCTCCATCCGCAACGCATCTTGCAACAGTTGGGCGACCGCTATGTTGTAGTCAATCCGCCTTACCCGCCCATGACGACCGAGCAGATTGACCGCTCGTTTGACTTTCCTTATACCCGATTGCCCCATCCCAAGTATAAGAATAAGCGCATTCCTGCGTACGAGATGATTAAGTTCTCTGTCAATCTCCATCGTGGATGTTTTGGCGGTTGCGCCTTCTGCACCATCTCGGCCCATCAGGGTAAGTTCATCATGAGCCGTTCGAAGGAAAGCATTCTGCGTGAAGTGAAGCAAATCATCCAGATGCCCGACTTCAAAGGCTATCTTTCCGACTTGGGCGGCCCTTCTGCCAATATGTATCAGATGCGCGGAAAGGATCGTACGTTGTGCGAACGTTGCAAACGCCCTTCGTGTATCCACCCCGCCGTATGCCCCAATCTCCATGCCGACCACCGTCCGTTGTTAGACATCTATCGGGCGGTCGATGCCCTTCCAGGCATCAAGAAGAGTTTTATAGGCAGTGGCGTACGTTACGATTTGCTCTTGCATTCCTACAAGGACGAACACTTAGCCCAGGCAGCCCGCGAATACACCCGCGAGCTCATCGTCAATCACGTGTCGGGTCGCTTAAAGGTTGCGCCCGAGCATACGTCCGACCGCGTGCTGAAACTGATGCGTAAACCCTCGTTTAAGCTCTTCCATACCTTCAAGCAAGTCTTCGATCGGATCAATCGGGAGGCAGGACTTCGTCAGCAACTCATTCCATACTTCATATCCTCTCACCCCGGTTGTACGGCAGAGGATATGGCCGAGTTGGCAGCCGAAACCCGCGAGCTGGACTTCCAGTTAGAGCAGGTGCAGGACTTTACACCCACTCCGATGACGGTGGCCACCGAGACCTGGTACTCTGGTTTCCATCCCTACACCCTCGAACCCGTCTTCTCCGCGCACAGTCCGCAGGACAAACTTCGGCAGCGCATGTTCTTCTTTTGGTACAAACCTGAAGAGCGAAGCCGCATTGTGGCCGAATTACGTAAGATTGGTCGTCCCGATTTAATCAACCGTCTCTACCCACCAGGCGCGAACTTTGCCCCTCGTCGTCAGTCGGTTCCTTCGTCAGCTTCTGCCGCCGCTTCTTCGCGTAAGGCTGAGGCTCAGCGAACCCCCTCCAAGCGTTCCGCCGCTTCGCGAGCCCCGAAGAATCAAGATGCGCCGCGCGGCAAGTCTTTCCGTAAGGGTGGGGGACGAAGGTAATACCCACCCCCTCTCTTCTTTGATGTAGGTAAGAAGAGCCTTGTACACTTTCTTTGCTATCCGCTTGTTGGTTGGCTATCGTGTTATAGGATTGCACAACCGCTATGCTTTTAGCGACCCAACCTTTCAAGGTGTCCCGATTCATTCCGGACACCTTTTTTGTTGCCCGCCGACAAACCACATGTCGTTCCCTATCGGTTTCCCTTCCCGTTTATTCGAGTCGGTAGGAGTAAAGTTAAAGGAGGCTGATACCCTTTTGTTGGTATCAGCCTCCTTCATTTGTTACGACTGAGGGCGTGCGTGTTTGCTTATTACAAGCAGCACGCTCGTCTGTGGTGTCCGATTATTCTTCGTCCCACATAAATTCTTTGCGCGAAGAATAAGCATCGCCGGCATTGATTTCGGCGTCATTAACACCAATCTGACCTTGACCCGAAGCCGCCAAGATGTGACCTTCCATGTGGGTGCGAACAAGCTCCGTACAGGGAGCGATATAATTCTTTTTCATTGTCGGAAAATGTATTTCAAAAATTAGTTAGGATAGGGTTGGAATTACTTTACGATGAACTTTTTGCCGTTCTGGATGTAGATGCCACCCTTTACGGTTGCGTTTACACGACGACCAGTCAGGTCGTAGATTGGCGCGTCAGCCTCGTTTGTGGCAGACTCTACCGCATCGATGCCCGTCACTTCGTTACCAAACTGCAGTTCGATAGCGGCTGCTGAGGTTGTGCCCATCAAGTAAGCCTTGTTCATGCCGAGTGTCGTGTTCTTCTGAGCCTTAAAGAAGCCTACGTTTTCCCCCGATTTACCGAGTACATAGAGATTTTCCGTTACAACCTTGGTAGCACCAGCAGTCTGTCCCAGTTGGTTGCCCGTCAGTTCGGCGACAGCTTCAGCGGCAGCAGGCACCATCGTGACACGTCCGGTCTCCGTACCCGTCAAGATTACACCCTGGTTGGCAGGGATAGCCTTGCCAGCGTCTACAGCAGTCAGCTTGGCAGTAGTTTGGCCGTTCGTGTAACCATCAGCAGCAATGTAATAAGCCTTTATGCCCTCGGGCACGAGGGTGGCAAACGGCGCACTGAAGGTGGCGATGCTCTTTGCACCTTGAATCTGAATAGCCTTGCCTTCGATGGCTTTCAGTTCGGGAGTGTTGGCATAAGCTACTTCTTCGATGCTGAAGGCGGTGGAGTGCTCGTTGCTATTGAGGAAGGCAAAGCCTGTACTTTGATTGAAGGAGAAGTTGTTGTTGCTGAAAGTAATCGTGAAGTAGGAGTTTATATTCTTCGGGGTATTGCGTTGACCACCGAAGGAGAGCAAACCAAATTGCTGCTTAGTCTTTGCTCCTGCTTTAGCATCCTTCTGTACCGTAAGCGGGCAGAACGTAGCATCATATTTTTCTACAAAGCCCTTGTTGCCATTCGTTCCAACGTCGTTTTGGTTACCTTTTAATACGAGGTACTTCCCTTCATTGTTTACAAAGAGATACTTACCCGTTTCCACTTCGTGACAAGTAAACTTGGCAGCTTGGGGATAATTCTCCGCTGTAGTTTCGCCGCGTCCTACGAGCGTTAATCCCTGTTCGTTATACGTCAGGTAATTCTGCGCAACGGTGCCATCATTCTTCAAGTGATGGTTGGTGAAGACATAAGTCTTGCCATTTACGGGAAGGTTGATGTCCGTGCTGTTATAGAGCTTTGCGATTTCATCCACCATAGCCTTAAGGTTTGCTTCGTTGCCTTCCTTCTCAGCCGCAGCGATGGCAGTCTTCAAGCCTTCAAAATTCTTTGGATAACCCACTTTGCCTTCCTTCTTTGCGATTTCTTTGGCAGCTTCTATGCTGATGTAATAGTTAACATCAAGCGTTTGGTTATCGTCAGCTGTTTTTTTCACCGAAGCACAGTCGGTAGTGTATCCCTCGAACGTGGGGATTTCGATGTTATCGCCAACTTTGTAAACCTTTTTGATTTGTTGGGTCGCACCATCTTTTACGATGTTAAGTGTCACGAAATAGTATTCCGAAGCATCGTATACATTGACTACACTCCATGCGCCTTTACCGCCCGCGAACTTAGGCGTACCGCCCGCACTTTGTACATTCAAGAACATCTCGGACGTGTTCTTTTTAAAGCGAACGTAAGGTTCTTGTCCTTGTAAGTCTTGGTCACTAATGCTGGTGCGAGCTATGGTCAGCAAGTCAAGTAATTGTGCCGTACCTGCGGCTCCGAAGCTGATACTCGCTTCTTGGGGCTGGATATACTCGCCTGTGGAAAGACGCTTGAGGACATAGTTGTTGTCTTTCTTTTCCACTTCAAAGAGTGTTCTTGCATCGCTAAGGTCAGTGGTTGAAACCTGTCCTGTGAACCAGTTTGAATTGGTTCTAGAGACAGCCTTTAAAAAGATACGCTTGGAGTTTTCTCCGTTTTGTAATTGTTCAGCGTTCAAGAGCTTAACTGCCTCGGGTGCAGTGATCTGCGCGAAAGCCCCGCCCGTAGCCAGACAAAGCGCAAGAACAAAAGTAAATTTACGCATGATTGTGATGAGTGTTAGATTAATAGAAAGTCAATTAGGATTAGGATTTTTCAATCTTGGAAAATTAGACAGATAGGTAGGTCTGTCCGTGTATTTTTCTTAGGCGGCGCAAATATAAGTCCATTTTTTACCCTTTAATTTATCAAATATAATTAACGCCATGGTATTTATAAAGGTAAGCATACATTGTAGAATAAACCATTAAGCCCTTGATGGAGTCTAGTTTTTTCAACTTCGTAGCGCAATTGTCGAGTTTAAGGCAAACAAAACCTTGGGAGTACGTAGCCTTACTTATTTCTGCGCGATGAGCGGCAGGACGCTGTCTGTCTTGGTTTTCGGGTCAACCCTTCGTGTCATCGCAGCAGTTTCGCATGCTCCCTAATGAGGGAAGGCTTCTCTGTATGGCGTCATGCAAAGCAATTGCCCGTTGCTTTTGTTTCCAACACGGTGTAGAGCTTCGTGTTTGTTTAATCCGTGCTTTCCGTTCTTATGTGGAGGTAACCGATTCTTAGTTGTCCCCCTCCCACGAAGTGGGTAAGGTAAGCTTTGGCTGACCTGCAGCTTCCTAAGGTGTCGGGAAAGGATGGCAGCGTTCTGTACCTAACATAGAAATAAGTGGGGTAGGGAAGCATTGCGCGAAAACTGCCCATCCAGCGTCTTGGATGAATAAGCCACGCGCGAAAACAGCCAATCCAGCGTCTTGGATGGGTCAGCCACGCGCGAAAACTGTCAATCCATCGTCCTGGATGAGCCAGCCACGCGCGAAAACAGCTAATCCAGCGTCCTGGATGGGTCAGCCACGCGCGAAAACTGCCAATCTATCGTCATGGATTGGTCAGCCACGCGTGAAAACAGCTAATCCATCGTCCTGGATGGGACAGCCACGCGCGAAAACTGCTAATCTAGCGTCATGGATGAGCCAGCCACGCGCGAAAACTGCCAATCCATCGTCCTGGATGAGCCAGCCACGCGTGAAAACAGCCAATCTAGCGTCCTGGATGAGCCAACCACGCGCGAAAACGAGTTTCAAGTTTCTTCATCAGGCCAGAAACTTTCCGCAGCAACTCTTCAACTTTCTGTTTGTCAACTGACAAAGAATAGAACCCGACTTGAAATCGGCCGTTGGAGGCTTGGCGTTGAACGCAGCTGCCCGATGTTACGAGGTGGGTAAGATGATTTGAAATAAATTTTGAAACTGCTGTTGTCTTAGGAAAAGAGCCAGCCTTGTTATGAGGGGTAAAAAGCAGTTGGATTCGAAGCCTTTTCTCTCTATCCATGCGATGGATAGGCTTTACGTGCCTGTATTTTCCCTTTTCCAGCACATTCCTCTCCCTCAGAATGCTTAAAATCCGCTACTTCTTTCTATTTTTGCAACTTCATGTGCGAAGCCCTTAACAGGACAAGCAACGAATAACGAAGGGACATAGCCCCCGTCGGTTTTCCTATGATAAAAGTTAGGATAGGTTGATTGTCAATTGTTTTGCGCTTTATGTCTTATTTAAAGATTTAACTGATATGCGGTCATCATTTCTTCCTCAACGTGTGACATTCAGTCATGCATCAACGGGTCACAGTCTCTTGCCCTCTAAGTTTAGCAGAATGGCACGTCTGCTTCTTTTAGCTGTGAGTTTGAGCTTCGGCCCGAGTATTGAAGCATTGGCTCAAACTTCTACAGAAAAAACGTTGACTTACACAGTGAAAGCCGGTGAAACGGCTTATAGCATTGCTCGCCGTTACGGCACTACCGTCAGCCGCTTGCTTCAGTTAAATGCAGGATTGGCGGCGGAACATATTCGCTCAGGACAGACCATTGTGGTGCCCGCTTATCCAGACCTTCCGGCGGCATCCGTTACTCCCGGCGTACAGCAACCTCACCAGACGGCTGTTACCTATAAGGAGTATAAGGTGAAACGCAAAGATACTCCCTATAAGATAGCCAAGCTAAACGGCATCAGCGTCGAAGATTTGATGAATGCCAATCCGCAATTGAAGGAAAAGGATGCCAAGCTCAAGAAGGGGTCGGTGATTCTGGTCCCACTTGTAGTAAGGGAAAAGACAACAGAGGTTACGACCCGTGGGTTACAGACCTTACGCATTGCGGTGATCCTGCCAATGGTAGGCAACGGAGTGGAACACGCACGTAGCATTGAATTCTACCGAGGTATGTTGCTGGGTATGCAACCTTTGAAGCGAGCCGGTGTCAATCTCTTGGTCAATACGTACAATGAGCCGGCTCCCAATACTTCCATTCAGCCTTTGCTTCAAAACGTGGTTGCTCAAAAGCCCGATGTGATTGTGGGGCCGCTTTATCCCACCCACTTCGGTGACGTGACCGCTGTGGCTACCCAGCAGATGAAGGTGGCCATTCCCTTTTCTTCGAAGGTGGAACAGGTGAATTATCGTCCTCATGTATTCGTCTTGAATACCCCCTTGAGTTACGAAACGACCCTGGCTTTAGACCTGTTCAAGAATTCCTTTACCAAGAATAAGCACATTGTATTGATTCACACCGCTAATGGAAACAAGAAAGGCTTCACACAAGCCCTTCAGCAGATGGGTATAGCGGCTGGTTATTCCATCACGCCCCTTGCGGCTTCGGCCACGGCGGCTGAAATGAAAACGGCCTTGGCTAATAAGCCTCAAGGTGAATTTCTCTTTGTTCCCGATGATGCTTCCGAGGCTACACTCAGTCAGTTGTTGCCCAAGTTGAAAGCATTGCGTCAACTCCTGCCTGGTGCCCGTTTTTCGTTGATGGGGTATGAAAATTGGATTGCTTTGAGCGAGGGTAATTACAAACTTCCCTTGCACGAAGCCGATACCTATATCCTTTCATCGACTTATTTCTATCCCTATACGTCGGCAGCCAAGGCCTTTACAGCGGCTTATCAGCGTTGGTATAAGAGCGATTTCCAACCGTGCCGCCCTTTGATGGCTCCGCTGGGTTACGACTTCTGTCGCGCATTCCTGGGCGGTCTGGTTACTTATGGCCATTCGTTTGCTACGCAGGCTCCACAGAAAGGTTCGGTAGCTGATGCGCCGACCTTGCAGTCTGACTTGCGTTTTGCTTCCGTTGGCAAAGGGGCTGGTTATGTGAGCCGCAGCATGTGGCTCGTACACTTCAAGCCCGACTTGAGCATCATCAAAATTGCAGCGAAGTAAGAACGTGCAATCTGACAGGTATTCGTTGAAGGGGGTGCGTACCTATGAGGAAACAACGGTTGAAGTTTCAGCATAAAGAAAATGAGGTGTAAATGCTTTGAGGTGGGTCATCCTGTCACCTGGAAGCGTAACCTTTTCTTCCGCCTTCTTTCACTAAACGTCCTGTTTGCTCCGTCTTTTCTCCTTTCCATGATTGTCTGCGCAACGTCTGCTTTACTTTCTTAGTCCGTTTCGGACGTCACTTACTCTTCTCATTCAATCCAACTCCTATCCGCATGTATTCCTTTCGTTCGTTCGTAACCTCTCTACTCTTCCTTGCTTTGTTGCCAGTGTCGCTGATGGCACAAATTGGCGAACCTCGTCACAGCATCGCAGTGGGTGTGACAGGAGGCGTAGCACTCAATACGATTGGGTTTGACCCGACGGTCAAGCAGTTTCAACACATAGGTCCCACCTTTGGCGTGGTTGCCCGCTTTACGAGTGAGAAGTACTTCAAGAGCTATTGTGCCTTTCAGGTGGAACTGAACTACAGCAACCTGGGTTGGCGCGAGAATGTTCTCAACGCGCAGTCCAAGCCCCTGCCCGACACGTATCGTCGTGACCAACACTACCTGCATTTACCGTTGCTGGCGCGTTTGGCATGGGGACGGGAGCATCGAGGCGTGATGGGATATGTACTGGCGGGCCCGCAGGTCGGCATCTGTTTTAAGGAGAAAGTCACCCAGAGCGACTTTACGCTTAATGCAGAAGGCAATCCGGACCGTCCGAACGGCATGTTTGCTCAGTATGATATGCCTATCGAACACAAGTTTGACTACGGCATTACGGCGGGTGCGGGTTTGGAAATCAATACGAAAGTGGGGCACTTCCTGGTAGAGGGACGTTATTACTACGGACTCTCTGATATTTACGGAAACTCCAAGAAAGACGTGTTTGGTCGCTCTAACAACGGCACCATCATCGCCAAGATTACCTACCTGTTCGACATCCGGAAGTAGGGTAGGTGCATGAATGGACAAGGAAGGTTACGCGGTTACAGTTTCCTTCTGATCCTATCGATTGAAACCAATCATTCTCGGTTTACCTGACCGTACATGAAGGTTCGCATCGCTTCCTTGCTTCCTCATAAACACATCCAAGATTTATCAATTATCAATACTATATATCCTTCAGAATGGAATTAGCTAAGACTTACAATCCTGACGAAGTAGAAGGTAAGTGGTACCAATACTGGTCTGACCACCACCTTTTCTCTTCTAAACCCGATGGTCGTGAACCTTATACCGTGGTTATTCCACCCCCTAACGTGACGGGTGTGTTGCACATGGGACACATGCTCAACGAGACCATTCAAGATATCCTCGTGCGCCGTGCCCGCATGGAAGGCAAGAATGCCTGCTGGGTTCCCGGTACAGACCACGCTTCGATTGCTACGGAAGCTAAGGTCGTAAACCGCCTTGCCGAACGTGGCATCAAGAAGACCGACCTCACACGTGATGAGTTCCTCAAGCATGCCTGGGAATGGACCGACGAACACGGAGGCATCATCCTCAAGCAGTTGCGCCGCGTCGGTGCTTCTTGTGACTGGGACCGCACCGCCTTTACGATGGACGAGGAACGTTCACGCAGCGTCATCCACGTCTTTGTCGAACTTTATCGTAAGGGATTGATTTACCGCGGTGTCCGCATGGTCAATTGGGATCCGAAGGCGAAGACTGCCCTCTCTGACGAGGAGGTAATCTACAAGGAAGAGCACACGAAGCTCTACTACATGAAGTACTATGTCAGCGAAGACGACGGTACTGGGGCTACGGGTGCGGAAGGTGAAGTCATTCACCAGGACGAACGCGGCCGTTATGCTGTAGTGGCTACGACGCGTCCAGAGACCATCATGGGTGACGTAGCGATGTGTATCAACCCGAACGACCCGAAAAACCAGTGGCTCAAGGGCAAGAAGGTGATCGTTCCCCTCGTAGGCCGTGTGATTCCTGTGATTGAGGACGAATACGTCGATATCGAGTTTGGTACGGGTTGCCTGAAGGTGACACCAGCTCACGATGTCAATGACTATATGCTCGGTGAGAAGTATGGCCTCGAAGCCATCGACATCTTCAACGATGACGCGACACTCTCCGAAGCTGCCGGCATGTATGTGGGTCAAGACCGTTTCGATGTGCGTAAGCAAATTGCGAAGGACTTGAGCGAGGCTGGACTGATGGAAAAGATTGAGGACTACGATAACAAGATCGGTTGTTCTGAACGTACCGGTGTGCCTATCGAGCCGAAGCTCTCCATGCAGTGGTTCCTCAAGATGCAACACTTTGCAGACTTGGCTTTGCCTCCCGTCATGAACGACGAGATCAAGTTCTACCCGACTAAGTACAAGAACACCTACCGTCACTGGTTGGAGAACATCAAGGACTGGTGTATCTCTCGTCAGCTCTGGTGGGGTCATCGTATTCCCGCTTACTACTTGCCCGCTGGCGGCTTTGTTGTAGCCGAAACGGCTGAAGAGGCACTTCAATTGGCACGTGAGAAGAGTGGTGACGCCAACCTTCAGCTCACCGACCTGCGTCAAGATGAAGATGCACTCGATACTTGGTTCTCTTCTTGGCTCTGGCCGATCTCTCTCTTCGAGGGCATCAGCGACCCGAAGAATGAAGAGTTCCAATATTACTATCCCACGAGCGACCTCGTGACGGGTCCCGACATCATCTTCTTCTGGGTAGCCCGCATGATCATGGCTGGCTATGAGTTTACGGGTAAGATGCCTTTCAAGAATGTTTATTTCACGGGTATCGTACGCGACAAGCTCGGCCGCAAGATGTCTAAGTCACTGGGTAACTCACCCGACCCGCTCGACCTCATCGATCGCTTTGGTGCCGACGGTGTGCGTATGGGTATGATGCTTGCCGCCCCTGCTGGCAACGACATCCTCTTTGACGAAGCACTTTGCGAGCAGGGTCGTAACTTCTGCAACAAGATTTGGAATGCTTTCCGTCTCGTACAGGGTTGGCAGGTAGACGAAAATGCGGCTCAGCCCGAAACGGCTCGTTTGGCTGTAGAATGGTTTGCCGCTAAGTTGCGTCACAGCGCAGCCGAAGTAGCCGACCTCTATACGAAGTATCGCTTGAGCGAGGCTTTGATGGAAGTTTACCACCTCTTCTGGGACGAGTTCTCGAGCTGGTTCCTCGAAATGGTGAAGCCCGCTTACGGAAGTCCCATCGACGCCCAGACCTATCAGGCAGTACTCGAAGCATTCAACCACCTCCTCCACTTGCTTCACCCCTTCATGCCCTTCATTACCGAAGAACTCTGGCAGCACCTGGCAGACCGCAAGGAAGGCGAGAGCATCATGGTTAGCCCGCAGTCAATCGCAGCTCCTGAGGCAGGCGACGCCGCTTTGCTGGCAGCTATTGAGGCGATGAAGAATGTGGTGACGGGCGTGCGTTCTGTGCGCAACGCTAAGAACATTTCACCGCGTGAGGTACTCGACTTGCAGGTGGTAGGTGCCAATCCGATTGCTGCTTACGATGCACTGGTGGTGAAGATGGCAGGCGTGAGCGGTGTGGCTGTTGTCGAAGCCAAGGGTGAAGGAGTTACTTCCTTCATGGTAGGTACGACGGAGTATGCAGTGCCCCTCGGCAACCTGATTGATGTTGAAGCCGAACTGGCGAAGGCCGAAGCTGAGCTGAAGCACCTCGAAGGCTTCCTGGTAGGGGTGCGCAAGAAGCTTTCCAACGAGCGTTTCGTCAACAATGCACCCGCTGCGGTGGTTGACTTGGAACGTAAGAAGGAAAGTGATGCACTCTCCAAGATTGCTACGCTGCAAGAAACTATTGCTGCGTTGAAAAAATAAGTAGTCACGCGCACGGCGTGTCTACACCAGTACGTCTCGTCTGAGACGACCGATTAAAGGGTAGGGCGAAGGCTCTACCCTTTATCTACTCTTAGGGCAACTATACTTTATGGGGCAAGGGCTGCTATTTCCCCGACAGGAAACTTTGAATCCATTCCCCTTCTCATTTTGCGTGGTTGCCCAACTGCTTGATTCGAACGGTTACGTTATCCCTTTTTCCGATGAAACTTCCTCTATCTCTATTCTTTCTCACTTTGTGTCCTTCTGTAGGCTTGGCCCAACAGGAATTACCCATTGAAGAAGTCCGCACTTTCTTTCGCAATTATACCGTAGCGGGCTACCGTCCCGCCAGCGCGATGCGTGCCGACTCGTTACGGGTAAACGATGACCTACGTACGCTGACGGTTTATGTCAATGAGGCTTTTGCCTCTCAACCCTTAACGCCCGACCGGGTTAGCCAACTCTACAGGCAACTCAGTCAGGTTCTTCCTGCCCCTTACAAGAATTACGAACTGAGCTTGGTGAGCCCGAAGGGGAAACACTTGGAGGAACTCATCCCCAACCTTTTGCGCACGGAGGATATTGACCGCAGTCGCCTGTGGGGAGACTGCGATTATAATGGGAACCCGTGGGTGAAAAACCTTTCTCGCCCTTATGCCATTACGAATGGTTTGCAAAACCGTCACCTCTTTGTCTGGGCCAGCCACGGACGCTATTATAAGCAGACCGAGCAAGCCTGGCGATGGCAACGACCCTATTTGTTTTGTACGACGGAGGACCTTCTGACCCAGTCGATTGTTTACCCCTACCTCTTTCCCATGTTGGAACGAGCAGGAGCAATCGTCGGTACGCCTCGTGAGCGCGACGACCAAACGGCTGAAGCTGTTGTAGACAATGATCACCCGACGCGCCAGGGAAATTACGGCGAAACCGTGCAGAGCGGCAAGACGTGGACAGCCCTTCCTGCTGGAAGTGGTTTTGCAGCCCCCAGTGGTCTGCTGACGGACAGCCTTTTGCCTTTCCAACAGGGAACGGCCCGTTATGTAGCGACCGCAACGGGAGCGGAAGCGACTTCGGCTGCTTATTGGACACCCCGTTTCCCTCGTACCGGCCGTTATGCCGTCTACGTGAGTTATGCCTCGCTGCCTCAGAGCGTAAGCGATGCGCAATATACGGTTTATCATCTTGGCGGACAGACCACCGTACAGGTCAACCAACGCATGGGCGGCGGCACATGGGTCTATATCGGGACCTATGCTTTTCGTGAAGGGAGCAGTACGCAGGGACGTGTCAAGTTGACAAACCGAAGCCAGAGTCAAGGCGTTGTCAGTGCCGATGCCGTACGGTTTGGAGGAGGAGTAGGGCAGACCGAACGCGAACAGGCAGGAACTTCGGGTTTGCCACGCTTTCTTGAAGCCGCCCGTTATTACGGCCAGTGGGCAGGACTGCCCGACTCTTTGTTCAACTCCGAACGGGGGATGAGTGACTACCGTGACGACTTGCGCGTGCGGGGTTACATGGTCAATCGCCAGTCTAGGGGAAGCATCTTCCATCCCGGAACGGGAGGTGAGTCCGTTCCCTTTGAGTTGGCTTTGGCACTTCACAGCGATGCGGGGTATCGCAAGGATCGCAGCCTCTTCGGTTCGTTAAGCATTTGTACGACCCAGGACGCTGACAGTTCGTTGTACTATCCGTCGGGACTGTCGCGTATGGCATCGTCAGACTTTTCCGCCTTGTTGCTTGACGGACTGCAACGTGACCTAAGTCCAGTTGTTCAGACCACGTGGACCCGACGCGAACACTGGGATCGTAACTATGCAGAAACGCGCATGCCCGTAGTGCCTTCTGCCATTTTGGAAATGCTTTCGCACCAGAACTTCACGGACATGAAGTATGCCCACGACCCCTACTTCAAGTTTATGCTGGCCCGTTCGGTTTATAAGTCTGTATTGCGCTTTGTCAACTACAGCCACGGCATCCGTACGGTAACCGTACAACCTCTCCCCGTTCGCAGTTTCGCGGCACGTTTAACCTCCGACCAGAAGCAGGTACGCCTGACTTGGAAACCGACCGTTGACCCGCTGGAGCCGACAGCTTCACCCACTAATTACATCGTGTACACGAAGGTGGGGAATGCCGATTTCGATAACGGTCAGGCTGTGGGCAATGTCAACGAATGTCTGGTCAATGTGCAACCCGGTACGCCGTATGCCTTTCGGGTTACGGCTGTCAATGCCGGAGGAGAGAGTTTCCCCTCTGAAACCTTAGCGGCTTACATCGCCGCTCCCGATGCGCCCCAGGTGCTTTTGGTCAACGGGTTCTGCCGAGTCAGCGGTCCGGCTTGGGTCGAAACAGCAGATTCGTTAGGCTTTAACCTGGATCAAGATTGGGGCGTGCCTTACCAACGTACGACCGCTTATGCGGGACGCCAAGTCAATTTCGATGCTGCCGCTGCGGGACAGGACGGCGCGAGTGGACTCGGTTACTCACAAAGCGACTGGGAAGGCAAAGCCATTGCGGGCAATACCTTTGATTATCCCGTAGTTCACGGTGATGCCATAGCTTCGGTGGGACGCTACTCCTACGTATCTGTAAGCAAAGAGGCTTTTACTGAGAAAGGGTTTTCTACGAAGCCATACCGGGTAATTGATTATGTGGCTGGACTTGAAGCCCATCGACCCTATAACCTGCATCGTTACGAAGCCCTTCCGCTGAGTGTTCAACAAAAGTTGGCGTCCTATCTGGAGCAGGGCGGTTCGCTTTTACTAAGCGGTGCCTATATAGCTTCGGATGCGCTCAATCAGAAGCAATCTCGTCACTTTGTTGAAGAAGTACTGAAGTATCGTTATGACGGAAGTGCCCGCCGCGACAGTGCCGACTATGTGAACGGACTCAACCTTCAGCTTCCCTTATATCGCACGCCCAATGCCGAACACTATGCCGTGCCCGATCCAGATGCGATTCTCCCCACCGCTCGCCAAGCCTTCAGCGTCTTCGCTTACTCCAACGGGCAGGGAGCCGGGGTGGCTTACAAGGGACGTAACTACCGTACGGTATCCATGACCTTTCCGTTTGAATGTATTAAGGACGTGTCAATCCGTCGCCAGGCGATGTCCGCCCTGCTTGAGTTTTTGACGGAATAATAGTGAGATAAAGCTCTGGAAAAGCTGTGAGGAGCTTTTTCAGAGCTTTCATCGGTGTAAGTTGCTGCTGCTATAGTGAGTGGCAGTTGTATATTAGCGGCATGCCGCGACCCCATTGGTTGCCTTTATCAATCATCGGCAAAAAGTTACTTTAGCTTTGGGTCGCGGCATGCCGCGATCGTACAGCCCCCTGCGCCCCCTTTCTTCTTCCTTTCTCATTCCTGCGTCTCTATTCTTTTGCTTTACCACATCCCTGCCTAATAGAAGTTCAAAGATGGAATAGTTTCAGCCTGTAGCTCTATCTACAGAACGGAAAACTGCTGAAACATAGGTAAATAAGAGGCGTTTTATTAAAGTAAAGCTTCTTGTTTAAGTCTTCACCACATCGTATAACAATTGTAACAATTCGGTAATATTCTCTTTGTTCATCGCTTTGCTTGTGTTATTTTTGCACCACAACAACCAATATCAACCCTCACATTATGGATTTCTTTTATTTGGGGATTTTGTTATTCCTCATCGTATTGGCAGTCTTCGATTTATCGGTAGGCGTAGCCAACGACGCAGTCAATTTCTTGAGTCCCGCCGTGGGAGCAAAAGCTTCTAAATTTCGTACGGTACTCATTGTGGCAGCCATTGGTATCTTTGTCGGCGCAAGTACGTCGAGCGGTATGATGGACATTGCTCGCCACGGCATTCTCAACCCACATTACTACACCCTTGACGATGTGATGTGTATTTTCCTTGCCGTAGCTGCATCGGATGTCATTCTGCTGGACATTTTCAACACGCTGGGTATGCCTACTTCTACGACCGTTTCGATGGTATTCGGTCTCTTAGGCGGTAGCACGGCGTTGGCGTTCTCGAAAATCGTAGCTTCAGGCCACACATACGCTGACCTGATCAATACGGACAAGGCTTTGAGTGTGATTATCGGTATATTCCTCTCGGTAGCCATAGCCTTTGTGGTGGGCTTGGTAGTCATGTGGATTACCCGCGTAGTCTTTACGTTCCATTATAAAAAACACTTGCGTTACAGCATTGCTATCTTTGGTGGCTTGAGTATTACTTCCATCTTCTACTTCCTGTTGGTTAAGGGGTTGAAGACTAGCACGTTGCTTGCTTCCATCGGCTGGACGCCCGAATGGATTGAGGAAAATACCACCTACATCATGTTGGCCAGCTTCGTGGTATTCACGGTTTTGATGGAAATACTCCATTTGCTGAATGTCAACATCTTCCGCATCATTGTACTCTTCGGTACTTTCGCCTTAGCCATGGCGTTTGCAGGCAATGACTTGGTGAACTTCATCGGTACACCGCTTGCGGGTCTTGAGTCTTACATTGCCTTCTCACAAAACGGTAACGGTGCCTCGGCTCATGAATACATAGTGCATGTGTTAGCAGGCGAAAGTCAGCTACCCGGTAAGCAATACTTCCTGATTGGTGCGGGTGTTATCATGACCTTGGCCATCTTTACGTCCAAAAAGGCGCACAAGGTGGTTGAGACTACGGTTAACCTTTCGCGTCAAGACGAAGGAGAAGAAGTGTTCTCGTCTTCGAAGATTGCACGCCGCACCGTTCGTGCTGTACTCAACACGACCAGCTTCATTTCAAAGTATGTGCCGCAGTGTGTATCGACCTGGATTGACAAACGCTTCAGTCAGGATGATGTAGAACTCGCTGAGGGTGCAGCATTTGACCAAGTGCGTGCCGCCGTAAACCTCGTGTTGGCAGGTTTGCTGATTGTAGTTGGTACGATGTTGAAACTTCCTTTGTCAACCACTTACGTTGCCTTCATGGTGGCGATGGGTTCTTCTTTGGCAGACCGCGCTTGGGGTCGTGAAACGGCTGTTTACCGTATTACGGGTGTAATTACCGTGATTGGTGGTTGGTTTATCACAGCCGGTGCTGCTTTCATCATGGCATTCCTCATTGCAACGGTAAACCACTTGGGTGGCTTCATTGCTATGATTCTGGTCATCGTTGTTGTAGCCATTGTCATCATCAGTAATAACCGTCGTTTCAAGCAGAAGCGCGAACAAGACAATGTGGACACGCTCTTCCGCCAGCTCGTTCGTTCGCACGACAAGGCTGAGACTTGGGAATTGCTCTTACAACACGTTCGTCGCACCCAAGGTGACATTCTCGTCTTTGCCCGCGATACCTTCCGCAACATTACCCAAGGCTTGATGAATGAGAACATCAAGTCGTTGCGCACAGCCTCTCATGCAATTGAAGAGGAAAAAGGTACGTGGAAGCGTTACCGCCGCAAAGAGATTCTCGGTATGCGTAAGATTGACTACCTGCTTGCAGTCGAGAAGAACACTTGGTTCCACTTGGGCTGTAACAGTTCGACGCAGATTATCTATGGTTTGAAGCGTATGCTTGAGCCTTGCGTGGAACACGTAGACAACAACTTCAATCCGCTGCCGCAGGATTACGTAGACGAATTGATTCCGATTTGTAATGACGTAGACCGTTTCTTAGAGGAAGCGCGCCGCATGATTACCACGGGTGACTTCGACGGAAGCGATGAGATTCTTGTAGAAGGTAATGCCATCAAGAGCCGCATCTCACAGATTCGTCACTCACAGCAAGACCGCATCCAGCGTGAGGATTCCAACATCCGCGTAGCGATGCTTTACCTTTCAACTTTGCAGGAGACACAAGAGTTGATTAGTATTTCGCGTCACTTGCTTCGTGCAAGCAAGCGTTTCCAAATGCAATAACTCGCTTGTATGGATAAGTTATCCAGGGGGAATGAGCCGAAGTGCCCATTCCCCCTGTGTTTTTGTTCAAGCAAATTAGCTTCAGCTGGAGATGGAGGGCTGTCAGATTGTGAAGTACACGCACTGGCAGCACTTCAGTGCAACTTCTCGCATTTCGCTTTTTAGTCATGCTTCGTTCCAGAGAAGCTAAAAACGGGATGGGGGAACTTTAGAGAGGATACTAGCATATCATACGGTTCGTACAGGTTAGGCTAGGACACGGATTTTCCTTCGGGTACACAGCTCTGGTAACAGGAAATCGAAAGGATCGGGGCTTATTTACATATTTATCAGTACTTTTGTTCGCACATCTGCTTAGCTATTCAAGAATACATAACTTACATCTTTAGAATTTAGGTGCTTTCGAGTAGTATGGCCGAAGCCTCCATTCTAATATACATTTCCAATGAAACATATTTATTTAATCGGAACCCTCAGTCTGTTCTCATTACCGCTCGTAGCGCAAAATGCTTTGCAGCGGTCGGGCAAGGGATTGGAATATCATGTCGAAGCGCAAGTGAGCGCGGCAGACTGTAAGAATCCCTTTTGGTTAACCGCCAATCGTTACGGATTGAGTTCTGTTGACGGATCAAATGGTTACTTCCGTGCCGGAATATCCCGCGACGTGCGTCGTGACTCGTTAAAGAAATGGCGTATCGGCTACGGGCTGGATGCCGCCGTATCGTATAACTTCACCAGCACGGCCATTCTTCATCAGTTGTATGCAGACTTCGATTATAAATTGGTACGTCTGACGGTCGGTGCTAAGGAACAACCCATGGCTTTCAAAAATCCGGAATTGAGTACGGGTGGTCAGACCTTCGGTATTAACTCACACCCCGTACCCGAGGTGCGTATCGGCTTACCCGAATATTGGAATATTACGGGTAAGGGAAATTGGGCCGCTATTCGCGGACACGTGAGTTACGGTATGATGACGGACGGTCGCTTTCAAGAAGACTATGTGACCAAGCCCAATGCGAATTATGCCCGTCACACGTTGCTGTGTACGAAGGCCGGCTATTTGCGCTTAGGTAACAAAGACAAATTTCCCTTGACTTTTGAAGGAGGCTTGGAAATGGCGTGTCAGTTTGGTGCGACAGCCTACAAGCGCGGCAACGAAGAGCATCCCGTTAAGATGCCCCATAACTTGAAGGCTTTTGTCGAAGCATTCTTTGGGGGTGGTGGCGATCCGGGCGAAGGCGTATATGCCAACTCCACGGGTAATTCGCTTGGTTCCTGGCTTGTTCGACTCAATTACCACGGTAAGGACTGGCGTGTCAGTGCGTACATGGATCACTTCTTTGAAGACCATTCACAGATGTTTTTTGAATATGGTTGGCGTGACGGTATGTATGGACTCGAGGTTGCCTTTCCCAAGAACCGGGTTGTTTCGGGTTTGGTCTATGAATACTCCAAAACGACTTACGGAAGTGGAGCGGTTTATAAGGACCATACGTCTAACCTTCCCGACCAGATAAGCGGTACGGACTGGTATTACAACCATTACAATTTTGCAGGTTGGTCACATTGGGGCATGGGCGTAGGTAACCCGCTTTTTGTTTCTCCGCTTTATTTCGATAACGGTTCGTTGGAATTCCCCGAATGCCGCTTCCAGGCGCACCATTTGGGTATCAACGGTGATCCTCGTCCCGATTTGCATTACCGTTTGCTCTATACCCACGAGCGTAGCATCGCAAGCTATGGTAGCACTCGTCCTATTGAGGGACTGACCACTCACAGTGTCTTGGCAGAAGCACACTATGCACCTGCGCGTCTCGGTCGACTCGACACGCGAGGCTGGAGTGCGAAGCTCGGTGTGGCACTCGACCGTGGTGACCTGGTGGGTAATAACCTCGGTTTTAGTTTGACTATTACAAAACGTGGTCTGTTGACCAAATAATTCTTTCTGCTACATGAAACAGTTCAAATCAATATCACTTTGCCTCCTGGGAGCTTTATTGAGTGGCTCGCTGGTTACCTCTTGTGGTAAGACGCCGATGAACGGCAAATTGGACGGGGAGTGGATCATGCAGGGAAAGTATAGCAAACCCTCTGCAGAAGCTGCGGCATACAGTGAGGTGACGCATCCCAAATTGTTTTGGAACGTCAGCCTCCGATTGATGACGATTACAGGTCCTGATGCCCATAATACGGTTTCGTGGTTGACCTCTTGTCGTTTTGTGTACGAAGGTAACAAGCTCTCCATCACGGAAGCTTACCTGAATGACCGAGGAGGATATCGTGACATTCCTGTGACACCCGAGATGGAGGAAGCCAATGCCCGCTTGCGTACCTTTGGGCTTTATAGCCTGCCGACGCATTTCCGCATTCATCGGCTGACTTCCTCTGAAATGATTCTTTGTTCGGAAATGGATAGTCTCGTATTCCGTAAACGTCATTAGTATTCCTATTTTGCACGACATGACTCGTTCACTCCCTCACATCCTCCGCTATCTGTTTAAGCTCCTTCGCGGTCACCGTTTACAGGTTACGCTGAATATATTGGCGGGTGTTGTATTAGTCGGGTTGGATTTAGCTTTTGTATGGGCTACAAAACTCGCTATCGACATTGCGACCGAACACAGTTGCGCCTTACCGCTTCGTTTCGCCTTCGGACTTATCGCAGCCATCATGCTCAGTCGCATTGCCATCATGGTGGCATTGCGGTGGGTGAGAGCCGTCTTGGGGGTGCGGGCGCAAAACTCGATGCGCCGTCATGTCTTTGCTCGTTTGCTACAGAGCCAGTGGGGAGCACTTCGCTGTTACCATACCGGTAACTTGACGAATCGTATGGAGCGTGATGTGACCGATGTAGTCAACTTTGTGACTGAGAGCATCCCTTCGCTCGTAACGACCTGTGTGCAGTTTATCGGTGCTTTCTTCTTTCTCTTCTTTATGGATCGCACCTTGGCGGTGATCGTTGTCTGTGTGATTCCCTTTTTTCTGCTTTCGAGTAAGCTTTACGTACGAACGATGCGCCGTTTGTCACATCAGGTGCGTGATGAGGAGAGCGGCATCCAGTCAATCATCCAGGAAACCTTGCAACACGCATTGGTTGTCAAAACGCTTGACCGCGTGCGTTACTTCATTGAGTTGCTTTCCGATCGACAGCAACACTTACACGGCACGGTACTGACGCGTACCCGTTATTCTACCCTTTCGCTCGGCATTTTGAACTTGGGTTTTGCGACGGGATACTTTGTGACCTTTGCTTGGGGAGCAACTCAACTGGCAGCAGGAGCTATTTCCTATGGTGCCATGTTGGCTTTCATCCAATTGGTAAGCCAAATTCAAAACCCAGTGCGCAACCTTTCTCGTTTCATTCCAGTGTTTATTAGCTCCTTTACGGCAGCTGAACGCTTGATGGATTTGGAAGAGATTCCTTTAGAGCAGAGCGAAGGAGCTAAACCGCTTCAAGCCCCGGTAGGTTTGCATTTGGAACACGTTAGTTTCCGTTATACTCCCGAATCGCGTTGGATTCAGCAAGACTTCTCCTATTCCTTTCCTGCGGGCAGTGTAACCGCCATTGTGGGTGAAACAGGGGCGGGAAAGACGACACTTATCCGTTTGCTTCTTTCGCTAATTACGCCCCTCGAAGGAAAGGTTTCTTTTGTTGATGGGGAGGGAAAGGTGATACCTATTACACCGGAATACCGTAAAAACTTTGCGTACGTTCCGCAAGGCAATTCGCTGATTTCGGGTACCATCCGTTCGAATTTGCTTTTGGGTAATCCGGATGCTACGGACGAACAACTGCGCGAAGCACTTGAGATAGCTGCAGCTGACTTTGTCTTTCGTAAGCCAGCCGGCTTGGATTCCCCCTGCGGGGAAACAGGCGATGGGCTTTCTGAAGGACAGGCTCAACGTATTGCTATTGCCCGAGCATTGCTCTCCTCGGGCAATATCTTTATCTTTGACGAGGCAACCTCTTCGCTTGATGCGGAAACCGAGCGCATTGTGCTCCAACGCATCGTAGCGCACTACCCACACCATACGTTTATTTTCATTACGCACCGTCCGGAAGTACTGAAGTACGCCACGCAGGTGTTGGAATTGAAAAGAATGAAGAAGAACTAAGCGTTGCCGTACGGACGTTTTATTCTCTATAGGACGGGGCTGGAATGGAAAACTCCTTTTGGGCCCCGACCTGTTGCTTTTGCAACCGACCTTGAAAAGATTATACCATTACATATCTCTATGAAAAAAGCTCTATTTATTCCGCTTCTGCTTGCAGGAGCACTAACCTGTCAGCCCATCCAAGCGAAGGTGGGCGATCTCTTACCCAAAGTACATCAACTGAAACTTACGAATGCGGCTCCCTTTGCACTCCATCGTCAAGTGGCCCTTCAAGACCCAACTGCCTGCCGTTACCTGCAGCGTGTATTAGAGGCAAATGGTTGCACCTTGGCATCCGATGCTTCGGCCAAAGTGACGGTACGGCTCGTGCAAGAAATTCCGGGTGCTTTTAATCATCAGGTCAATCTATTCCCCGACGAAGCTTATCGGTTGAAGATTACTGCGGATGAAGTCTTGATTGAAGCCTTGACACCGACGGGAGTCATCCGCGCTGCCCAAACTTTGCAGCAATTAGCCGAAGGCTATGAGGAAGGTAAGGAGGCATTCGAAGCTTTGACGCTGACAGACTGGCCGGCCTTCAAGGTGCGTGGTTATATGCACGATGTGGGCCGTTCGTTTATAGCTTATGATGAAATCAAGAAACAAATTGATCTCTTTGCTCGTTTTAAGGTCAATGTATTCCATTGGCACTTAACAGACTACACGGGATGGCGCTTTGAGGTCAAAGCCTTTCCCCAACTTACCGCAGCCGAGAACAACATTCGTCAACCGGGTAGCTACTACACGCAAGAGCAGTGTCGTGAACTCGTAGCTTATGCCGCTGAACGGGGTGTGACGGTGATTCCGGAGATTGATATGCCGGGCCATAGCCATGTATTCCAGAAAGCCATGGGCTATGATATGCAGACAGACCAAGGCGTGGCAGCACTCAAACGAATATTGGATGAAGCCGCCGACGTGTTCCAAGGGGTGCCTTACATTCATATCGGCGGTGACGAGGTGCGCATTACGTATCCTCAATTTATGGAAACGATGTCGAAGTATGTGCGCGATAAGGGTTTGAAGGTGGTACTTTGGAACCGATTGGTAGCAGGACCGCCGACAGCGTCAATCTGTGACTTGACCCAAATGTGGGCTACTTCGGGACAGGTTGTCAAGGGACTTCCTAACATTGATTGCCGTTATAACTATACCAACCACTTTGACGTGTATGCGGACTTGGTGGGCATCTACAAGAGCAACATTTATTATGAACGCCAGGGTACGCCCGAAGTGGCAGGTACGATTTCTGCCGCATGGAATGACACGAAGACACGCACGGATGCAGACATTGTTTGTCAGAACAATATTTACGCAAACATCTTGGCTTCGGCTGAACGTGCCTGGTGTGGAGGCGGTGAACAATATATAGAAAAGGGAGGAACGACTTTACCAAATTCTGGTAAGGAGTACGAGGAGTTTGCCGACTTCGAGCGTCGTTTTCTTTTTCATAAGGCGCATTCACTGAAGAATGAACCCATTGCTTATGTGAAGCAAACCAATGTGCGTTGGCGCATTACCGATCCCTTCCCCAACAACGGTAACAACGCATTGGCTCTTCCACCCGAGACGAGCGATGCTGAGGTACTTCCTACCAGCTTTGAATACAAGGGTAAGACTTATGCAACCCGTATTGCTACGGGGGCGGGTATTTACTTGCGCCACATTTGGCATCCGACGGTGCCTTCCTTCTTTACTTCGCCCGCTAACAACCAAACGGCGTATGCCTGGACCTACGTTTACTCACCAGTAGAACAAGATGCGGGAGCGCAAATCGAGTTTTACACCTACAGCCGTTCGGGTAACGAAAAAGGGCCGAAGGCGGGGGCTTGGGACCGTCGTGGTTCGAAGGTCTGGCTTAATGGTATTGAAATTGCTGCTCCGAAGTGGGAACAACCCGAAGCGAACATTCAGCAAAATCATGCAACGCAGGGACTGACGAATGAGAACCTCACAGCCCGAGACGTGGTGAAAGTACATCTCAGAAAGGGCTGGAACAAAGTGTTCCTTCGTTTGCCTCATGTCAACAGCGGCGGCACGGCACGCGATAAGTGGCAGTTTACCTTTGTATTGACTGACTTGAGCGGTAAGCAAGCACTCGATGGCATCGTTTATTCACCAAACAAATGTATAGACGAGGCGGCTGACCAACTCGCTTCACGTATCGATGAAATCAGTCATTACCTGGAGGCACGCTACAGTGAAGAACTGGTTTTTTATCCTGCCGCCCTTGCCCTTCCGCTCCGTAAGCAATTAGAGCAGGTGCGCGGCACGCTACAGGACAGTTTGTCGGCAGCAGAACGCGAAGCTCAGCGTAACCAGTTGGATGAAGCGTTTCGCGCTCTTCAGGAAGGGGAAGCTACAGCTTCACTGAATATGCCCAAGGTCAGTCAACAGACAGAGCGTCACGGTTACTCCTTCTGCACGCCGTTGCGTGGCAATCGTTATCCCACAGCGAAAGGGGCGAATCAACCGCTTGTTGGTGAGACCACCTTTCAGCCACAAGGTGGAACGTGGTTGTTTCGCTTGCGCGAAGACGGAGCTTTCGATATCGAGAATGCTTCTTCTGGACTATTTATCTCTCCCGAAAGCCCCAACAATCAGGCACTGCGTACGGTAACGGAGGTTCCTCGTCAAGGTTGGACTTTAAAGCCAGCGAACGAGTTAGGCTATTTCATCATTACTTCTGGAACCGCCCAGTTCAACCAGACGAACAATGGTGGACAGGGGTTTCAGATTTATAATTGGGGTGGGGGAACGAATACTTCCGACACGGGATGTAAGTACCGTATTGCCCATGTATGTAGTGAAGGAACAGAAACCTCGATCGGTTCTTTCCCAGTTCTTCCTTCTACTGATGCACTCTCATCTCCAGTTTACTATGACTTGTCAGGACGCCGTGTGGCTTGTCCCACTCAAGGCTTTTATATTCGAAATGGACAAAAGGTATTGCTAAAATAAGAGCAGAACCGCTGTCTGTATCGATTCATACGGATACCATCGGGCTGACTTCAGTACGAAGTCAGCCCGATTTGTTTTACGACACCGCAGCAGTTGTCAGTGGAATTGGGCAGTCCGTAAGACCTGTAATTCATGTTTTCAATCAGTTTTATAGGCTCCGATTTCAAGCGGCAAAGTGAGGTAAGTGCTTTGAACTGTTAGCTTTTACAAAAATGGTCGGATTCTTCTTTTGCCTCGTTCACCCATTTGATTACCTTTGTCCGCATTCTGACACGGACGAGAAAGGTTCTGCATGAAGCAAGAACGCCCGTCCCCTATATCATACCATTAAAAACAAGTAGACATGAATAAAATCATTCGTAAAGACCAGTTCTCTGAACGTGTTTTCCGCCTGGTGGTAGAAGCTCCGTTGATAGCTCGTTCGCGTAAGGCTGGACATTTCGTCATCGTACGTGTAGGCAAACATGGAGAGCGTATGCCGTTGACCATTGCAGAAGCTGACCCTAAAGCGGGCACTATCTCGTTGGTGGTACAGGAAGTGGGAGTTTCATCTGCCAAGCTCTGCCACCTGAATGAAGGTGATTACATTACTGATATCGTTGGACCATTGGGTAAGGCGACTCATATTGAAAACTTCGGCACTGTGGTTTGTGCTGGTGGCGGTGTTGGCGTTGCGCCCATGCTTCCCATTGTCCAGGCTCTCAAAGCGGTTGGCAATCGGGTTATCACTGTTCTGGCCGGACGTACGAAGGAACTCATTATTTTGGAGAAGGAAATGCGCGCTTCGAGCGATGAAGTCATTGTGATGACGGACGACGGAAGTTACGGTACGAAAGGATTGGTTACCCAGGGTATTGAACAAGTCATTCAGCGCGAGCCCGTCCACAAATGCTTTGCGATTGGTCCCGCCATTATGATGAAGTTCGTTTGTCTGCTTACGAAGAAATATGAGATTCCTACGGACGTTTCACTCAATACCATTATGGTTGACGGCACAGGTATGTGTGGTGCTTGCCGTATTACGGTGGGTGGTCAGACGAAGTTCGTCTGTGTAGACGGTCCGGAGTTTGACGGTCATCAAGTAGACTTTGACGAAATGTTGAAGCGCATGGGAGCTTTCAAATCTGAAGAACAAGCTGCCGACGAAATCGTCATCGAACATCCTGAACGTTTGCAAGTCGCTGAGTGCAAGGATTGCAAGGAGGAGCCGCATTCGGCTTCAGGTGTGGAATCTGAAGCAAAGTCAACAGAAACTCCCGCACCAGAAGATTCTTCACGCGATGCAGCTTGGCGCAAAGAACTGCGTGCGCAACTGAAACCGAAAGACCGGCTTGAAATCGAACGATGCCAGATGCCTGAATTAGAACCAGCTTATCGTGCCCGTAGTCTTTATGAAGAAGTAAACCGTGGACTCTCTGCTGAAGTGGCGCAACGTGAAGCCCAACGCTGTTTAGACTGCGCAAATCCTGGCTGTGTGGAAGGTTGTCCCGTAGGCATCGACATTCCCCGATTTGTAAAGCATATCGAAAAGGGAGAAATCATGGCAGCTGCTCGTACGCTGAAGGAAACCAGTGCATTGCCCGCTGTCTGCGGTCGTGTCTGCCCTCAAGAGAAACAGTGCGAAAGCCGTTGCATTCATCATAAGATGAATTCCAAACCGGTTGCTATCGGTTATCTTGAACGTTTTGCTGCCGACTATGAGCGCAATCAGTTGCTGCAACAAGGGGCGCATGCGACGGCAAACGTAGCTCCTGCCAATGGCAAGAAGGTGGCCGTTGTGGGTAGTGGACCTGCAGGGCTTTCTTTTGCGGGTGAGATGGTCAAACGTGGTTATGCCGTAACGGTTTTCGAAGCTCTTCACGAAATCGGTGGTGTATTGAAGTATGGTATTCCAGAGTTTCGTCTTCCCAACGAGATTGTTGATTTCGAAATCAATAATTTACGTGAGGCTGGTGTAGAGTTTGTCAAGGACTGTATCATCGGTAAGACTGAAAGTGTAGAAGACCTTTTTGGCAAACAAGGTTTTGCCGGAGTCTTTGTGGCATCGGGTGCTGGACTGCCCAACTTTATGCAAATACCTGGCGAAAATGCTACGGGCATTCTTTCCAGCAACGAATACCTAACGCGTGTCAACCTGATGGACGCTTCCAACCCCGAAAGCGATACGCCCGTACCCTTTGGCAAGCATGTGGCAGTCGTAGGTGGTGGTAATACAGCCATGGACTCGGTTCGTACAGCCCTTCGGTTGGGTGCAGAGTCGGCCACCATTATTTACCGTCGTTCAGAGGAGGAGATGCCCGCCCGTCTGGAAGAAGTGCATCATGCAAAGGAAGAAGGTGTACGCTTCTTGACGCTTCACAATCCGCTTCGTTACGAGGCCGATGAAAAGGGACACGTTAAGAGTGTGGTTTTGCAACAGATGGAATTGGGTGAACCCGATGCCAGTGGACGCCGCCGTCCGGTTCCAATTCCTGGTGCAGAAGTTGAAATGCCAGTCGACTTAGTGATTGTGAGCATTGGCGTTTCTCCCAACCCCATTCTTCCCCAGTCGGTAGAAGGATTGGATTTGGGGAAGAAAGGCACCATTGCCGTAGACGATTCCATGCAATCCTCCATTCCTTGCTTGTATGCCGGAGGTGACATCGTACGTGGTGGCGCAACGGTCATCCTCGCAATGGGTGACGGAAAGCGTGCCGCACAGGAAATGGATAAGAAGTTGAATGCATAGGAATTGATTCGATAAATAATCCGTGTAAGCGTGAAGGGAGGAAAGGTTTGCTTCATTGATATTCAAAGCTCTTCAGCTCTTTCTGTACACTTTTCAACTCTTAGATTTTACACCTGGCATTTTTAGGAATGCCGGTATTCATTGATAGGAGAGTAGGGTAGGACGTAGGTGCCTACCCTGCTTTCTGTTCTTTCACCAAAGGGCTTGACTATACCTGTCGGTTAGAGATTAAGGAAGCCATAACGGTATCATTTGTTGGCGCGTAATGCAATGTCCCTTATCTGTCTGTTAGTCAAATCACTTAAAAATCAAAATCAATCAACACAAAAATGCAAGGATTTTACACTGTCTTACTCTTGATTTGTTCAAACATCTTCATGACCTTTGCTTGGTATGGACACTTGAAACTCCAAGAAACGGGTATTAGCAAGAACTGGCCGCTGTTGTTAGTCATTCTTTTCTCTTGGGGTGTTGCCTTTTTTGAATACGTTTGTCAGGTTCCAGCTAACCGAATGGGAATCGAGGCAAACGGCGGACCCTTTAACCTGATTCAGTTGAAGGTGATTCAAGAGGTCGTTTCGCTGATTGTCTTTACAATTCTCGTTACCATCTTCTTTAAGGGTGAAAGTTTTCATTGGAATCACATTGCTGCCTTCCTCTGCCTGGTTGGTGCGGTTTACTTTGTATTCATGAAATGACACCCAAAGAACAATTCTCATCTTCGATACAGGCGGAACAATGTACTTCTGAAGAAATGCATCCGTCTGTTGTGGCTATACGCAAACGCTTACATAAACGTTTGCAACGCTTGTTAGGAGAAGTGCTGGGTGAGTACGCTTTGATTGCTCCCGGCGATCGGATTCTCCTGGGCATCTCGGGAGGAAAGGACTCGCTTGCTCTGCTTGACTTGTTGGGGGAACGAATGTTGCGCAGTAATCATTCGTTTTCCTTGGAAGCCATTCATGTACGAATGCGCAATGTCAACTATGTGTCGGATGTAAATTATCTGAAAGAAAAAGCCGCTCGGTGGAACATTCCGCTTCATGTCGTAGAAACTGGATTTGAACCCGACCGGAACGAGAAGCGCACTCCCTGTTTTCTTTGTGCCTGGCATCGACGGAAAGTGTTATTTGATGAAGCCCAACGTAGGGGATGCAATAAAATAGCCTTGGGACACCATCGTGACGACTTGTTGCGTACGGCGTTGATGAACCTCACCTTTAATGGATCCTTCTCTACGATGCCGATACGCTTGTCTATGCGTAAGTTTCCCATTACCGTCATTCGTCCTCTGGCAAAGATTCCTGAATCCGATTTATGCACCTGGGCGGCATGCGAAGCTTACGAACCCGTTCAAAAGCTTTGCCCCCACGAGACGGCATCCAACCGCACCAACATTTCGTCTGTCATCGATGCTTTTGCCTCCTTAAGTCCCGAGTATGCGCAAAGCCTGTGGCACGCATTGGAAAAATCGGGAGCATTGGTGGAATAATCCTCTGTGAGACCTCGATACTTTTTGCGCTCGAGACTATAACAAACGCGCCTTGCACAAATCAACATGTGCAAGGCGCGTTTCTATTTATCTAAACGAAGTTTTCCGTTAGGCTTTCGGATTCGGACGAAGGTCAATGAGAAGTTCGTCGAGTTGCTTTTGGTCAACCGTAGAAGGAGCATCAAGCATAACGTCGCGGCCAGAGTTGTTTTTCGGGAAGGCGATGCAGTCGCGGATACTGTCGAGACCAGCAAAGAGTGATACCCAACGATCGAGTCCGTATGCCAAACCACCGTGAGGAGGTGCACCATACTTGAAGGCGTTCATCAAGAAGCCAAACTGCTCTTGTGCACGCTCGGGTGTGAAACCGAGAACATCAAAGATTTTGGCCTGAAGTACAGCGTCGTGGATACGGATAGAACCACCACCAACTTCCACACCGTTGCAAACCATATCATAAGCATCGGCAAGTACCGAAGCGGGATCGGTGTCGAGCAATGGAATGTCGCAGGGACGCGGAGCCGTGAAGGGATGGTGCATCGCAAGCAAACGACCCTCTTCTTCGCTCCACTCAAACATCGGGAAGTCAACGACCCAAAGGAGAGCAAACTTGTTCTTATCGCGAAGTCCGAGACGTGAACCCATTTCAAGACGAAGCTCGCAGAGTTGCTTGCGCGTCTTCATGGCATCGTCGCCTGAGAGAATCAAAATCAAGTCACCAGCTTTGGCACCCATCTTATCCTTCAGTGCAGCGAGAACTTCGGGCGTGTAGAACTTGTCAACAGAGCTCTTTACGCTACCGTCAGCATTTACCTTAGCATATACCAAGCCCTTTGCACCAATCTGCGGAGACTTCACGAAGTCTGCCAATTGGTCGAGTTGCTTACGCGTGTATTCGCCGCAACCTTCTGCACAGATACCACCGATGTACGCAGCATCATTGAAGACACCGAAAGTACCCGTGCCCTTGAGCGTATCCATCAGTTCAACGAACTCCATGCCGAAACGCATATCAGGCTTATCAGAACCGAAACGGCGCATAGCTTCATGCCATGAAAGACGGAGGAAGGGAGCCTCTCCCAAGTCGTAACCACGTACTTCCTTGAAGAGGTACTTCGTCATTTCTTCGAAAGTATTGAGAATATCCTCCTGCTTTACGAAAGACATTTCGCAGTCAATCTGCGTAAACTCAGGCTGACGGTCTGCACGAAGGTCTTCGTCACGGAAGCACTTCGCAATCTGGAAGTAACGATCCGTACCAGCCACCATGAGCAACTGCTTCAGGGTCTGCGGACTTTGAGGAAGTGCATAGAACTGTCCCGGGTTCATACGAGAAGGCACGATGAAGTCGCGTGCACCTTCCGGAGTAGAACCAATGAGAATCGGTGTTTCAATTTCCAAGAAGCCCTTTGAGTCTAAGAAGTTACGCACGGCGATGCAGAACTTATGACGCAACTCAAGGTTGGCACGCACATTCTCACGACGCAAATCGAGGTAACGATACTTCATGCGGAGATCGTCACCGCCGTCCGTATTCGTCTCGATGGTAAAGGGAGGAGTCAGTGATGCATTCAGCACCTGGAGTTCGCTGACGATGATTTCAATATCACCCGTAGGCATCTTGTCATTCTTCGCATAGCGCTCGTTGACGGTACCTGTTACTTGAATAACATATTCACGACCCAACTTGTTAGCCTGAGCACAGAGGTCGGCATTTGTCTCTTCATTAAAGACCAACTGAGTAATGCCGTAGCGGTCACGCAAATCGATGAAGGTCATACCTCCCATTTTGCGGCTGCGCTGCACCCATCCAGCCAAGGTTACTTCTTGGCCAACGTGTTCAATACGCAATTCGCCGCATGTTTTCGTTCTATACATAATATCTATGTGTATGGTTGTGTAATTAATGTCGCAGTTAAGCGACGCGAAATTACGAATATACTTCCATTCCGAAAACGCCCAGCCCCATTTATTCCATACGAACCCTTCCTCATCACTTTTCACAAGTAAAGATTCCGTGGCTTTGAGTACCAGAAAGGGGACTGTGTCATCTGTTCTAATTTGATGACACAGTCCCCTTATTGTTTTATGTATCAATCCGTACGCTTATTCAGCGTACATCTTTTCGCGCAATTCCTTGATGTGATCATCGTGGATGTAATCCTCGTAACACATCAGTTTGTCAATGCTACCGTTCGGCGTAATCTCAATGATTCGGTTAGCCACCGTGTTGATAAATTCGTGGTCATGTGAAGCAAAGAGGATGTTACCCTTGAAAAGCTTCAAGTTGTTATTGAATGCCTGAATACTTTCCATATCCAAGTGGTTGGTCGGCGTATCGAGAATCAAACAGTTTGCATTACGCAACTGCATGCGTGCAATCATACAACGCATCTTCTCACCACCCGAGAGCACGTTCACCTTCTTCTGAATATCCTCATCCTTGAAAAGCATACGTCCGAGGAAAGCCTTGAAGTAAACATCGTTGCCCTCGCCGTACTGGCTGAGCCAGTCCAACATATTGTAATCCGTGTTGAAGAATGCCGTATTGTCGAGCGGCAAGTATGCAGTCGTAATCGTTACGCCCCACTTATAGTTACCCGCAGCAGGCTTTGTGTTGCCGTTGATGATCTCGAAGAGTGCCGTCATCGCACGGGGATCGTGGCTGATGAAGACAACCTTATCCTCCTTCTCCACCGTGAAGCTCAATTTGTCGAAGAGCACCGTACCGTCTTCCGTCACCGCCTTCAGGTCGTTCACTTCTAAAATCTGGTTACCCGGTTCACGATCCATCTGGAAGATAATACCCGGATACTTACGCGTAGAGGGCTTAATCTCTTCCACATTGAGTTTCTCCAACATCTTCTTACGGCTGGTCGTCTGACGGCTCTTAGCCACATTTGCAGAGAAACGGCGGATAAATTCCTCCAGTTCCTTCTTCTTTTCTTCAGCCTTCTGCTTCTGGTTTTGAGCCTGACGGAGTGCCAACTGCGAAGATTCGTACCAGAAGGAGTAGTTACCTGAGAACAACGTTACCTTACCGAAGTCAATATCGACCGTGTGAGTACATACCTGGTCCAAGAAGTGACGGTCGTGACTAACGACCAACACCGTGTGTTCAAAGTTACCCAAGTATTCTTCGAGCCATTCCACCGTTTCAAGGTCAAGGTCATTGGTAGGCTCATCGAGCAAGAGGTTATCAGGTTCGCCGAAGAGTGCCTGTGCCAACATGACACGTACCTTCTCCTTACCACTCAGTTCGCCCATCAGCTTACCGTGCAGTTTTTCCTTGATACCCAATCCGCTCAAGAGCGCAGCTGCATCGTTCTCAGCCGTATAGCCACCCATTTGGGCAAATTTGTCCTCCAGTTCGGCCACTTTGATACCATCTTCGTCCGTAAAGTCCTCTTTCGAGTAGAGGGCCGTACGTTCTTGCATCAAGTCCCACATTACCGTGTGACCCATCAAGACCGTGTCAAGTACCGTGTGTTCATCGTACTTAAAGTGATCCTGACTCAAGACAGAGAGACGCTCACCCGGACCCATTTCAACGCTACCCTTGGTCGGTTCGAGCTCGCCCGAGATAGCTTTCAAGAGCGTAGACTTACCTGCACCATTGGCACCGATGATACCGTAGATGTTGCCGTTCGTAAACTTCATGTTCACATCCTGATAAAGGATGCGTTTGCCAAACTGAATGGCTAAGTTGGATACTGTAATCATTTATCTAATTCGTGATTCTTTGCTTAAAGTTAGAAGAACACTTCCGTCAAAGGAAGGTTCCGTGTAAGTGAGGATGCAATGAGGGTAGGGGACGTAGGCTATGCGGAAATACGTTCGAAGTGGACGAATATATGCTGTCAATTGTGCCTTCGCTTCGTGCAGTTGCAGAAGCATATCCTCGCGAAAATCCAACCCCGGACAATCCACCGCTTTGTATAAGCTTTCCTTCGCACTCCATAATAGTGTCGCCGCCCGCGCTTCACTGCCAATGCGTTGAGCCAAAAGGGAAAGCCCTTCCAACTCCTCGTTGTTTAAGAAGCGAGTACGCAAGGCAAATGCTTTGTCCCGCCATTGCTCGATGTCCATGCCGTGACGCCGATCCGATAGACTGAAAGCGTACGTATCGCCACTGTGCGAGATACTGATTTCGACCGACTCATTCTTCTCTTTCAAGAAGGGGCGTCCGCTTTCATAGTAACCGACCCGTGCTTCATTGCCAAACACTTTCGTCAAAAGCAAGCCGACCGAAAGCCGTTCGCACAATCGCTTTCCCTGCGTCGGATGCAACGTTGCAGCAATATCTTCTGCCAATCCCGGCTGGTAAAGTCGGGCATAATCCAACAATTCATTAGCCGAAAGATGATGTTGCCACAAACAAACGCGGACATTCCTCGGTTTCACGTGCAGGAAATGAGCAGGTAAGCGGTAGAGTTCGTCTTCAGCAATCAGCATGATTAAAAGGATACGCGGGAAGGCACTTCGCGACTCAGGGGGAAAAGTTGGTTAGAGCAAACCGTGCTATCGGTCTTTCTATCTTCGCTTCACGTTTAGAAAGGAAGCTTGTCCAGATTATTGGAAAATGGCGATGTTTGATTCGTCGTCTTGTTTTCGGTAGAAGCCCCTTGTGAGGCAGGAGCAAAAGGTGTCGCCGCAGGAGCAGAAGCCGTTGTGGGTTGCGTTTTCGGAGTCAACAACTCCATGTTACTTCCCCAGATTTCAGTAACGTAATGTGTCACCCCCTTCTTGTCCGTATAGTTACGTGTACGCAACTCTCCTTCGATGTAGAGTTTGTCTCCTTTGTGCACGTAGCGTTCAGCCACTTCAGCCAGGCGTCTCCACAAGCAGATGCGATGCCATTCAGTCCGTTCGGGTACAGCCGTTCCGTTCGGAAGCGTATAGCCTGGCGTAGAGGTAGCCAAACTAAATTGTGCCGTACATACTCCTGCGTCAACATAGTGAATTTCGGGATCTTTACCGACATGCCCGATAAGCATAACTTTATTGAGTGACATAAGATCGGATAGTTGAGGGTTAGTATTGTGAGTAAGTGAAGATGTATGTGCATTCCTCTTCACTCAACGAAGCATAACGCACTCCGTGAGCCGTTTCATAGCGAAGCAACCTTATCGAATACGGTCAGCTGCGCGTACCAAGTCTTCATCGCGCTGAATGGCTCGACGTCCCATAATCAGTGCCACGATGGCGAGCAAGGGGAAGAGTGCCGTAACTTCGAAGCCCAAAGTTGCTCCCATGCGTTCCTGCATAGCCAGCGTATAAGCCGCCAGTGCACCATACCACAGGAGGTTGGCCACAATCGCAAAGCTTGCCGTACGCATTTGCTTCTTGCGATGCTTGTAACCGAAGATGGCAATAAAGGGTAGTAAAACCGACAACAAAGTGAAGATCCACAAACCATAAGGAACCACTCCCGCAAATTCGGGTAACATCACCGTGTCATAGCCCGCTCCCATGAGTGTAATCCATTTATCTCCCTTGTCAAATTGAACCAACGGAGTAAAAACGGTAATGGCGGGAAAAATTCCCGCCAATAAGAGATAGATGCTTTGAATACGTTGTATCATACTTCAGAAGTCAGATTATCCTTCTCCTTTGCAGGATTACGGAAGTAGATATTTTTCTTCAGATACTCATCAGCTGCGATGAGCGTAGGCTTCGGGAGTCTTTCATAGTAGCGAGAAATTTCAATTTGCTCGCGATTCTCGAAAGTTTCCTCCAAATTATCGTTGGCAGAAGCAAACTCCTTCAACTTCTTGGAGAGATCCTCCTTCATTTGTACGCCAATCTGATTGGCACGCTTCGACATAATCACAACACTTTCGTAGATGTTGTTCGTACCTTCGCAGAAATCCATCAGATTGTGTGTCACCGTGTTTGTAGGTGCTTTGCTCTTCTTGTAATCCATTGTATTATAATGTGTATGTAATTGTATCTACTGTTTATTGCTGTTCGGTTTCCTTCGGCATATAAGGCTTTGCTTTTTGGAAGAGTTTCTTCGCTTCCGAAAGGTATTTCGATTCGGGATATTCCGTTACGAAGCTGTAGTATTCGTCAATGGCCTGGTGGAAACGATCTTCTTTTTTCGATTCAACACTCAACTCAGCCAAGGCAAACTTGGCGCGGAGAATCAAGATAGAGAAGTCTTCGCGGCGTGTAGTATAAGGGAAATCCTTGATGGCATTTTCCGCTGTGATAATACAAGCACCATAATTGCCATTCACACCGTTACCGATGTACGGACCCAAGTCAAAATAGAGTTTCGCTGAGAGATATTCCTTCTCGACCAACTTATCTTGCAACTGGAAGATATAGTCTTGAGCTTGCGCACGCAAGGGGTGGGTTGGGTAGTTCTCAATAAAGTTTTGGAACTCCGTTACCGCCTCATACGTTGCCGTTTGGTCAAGTTTGGGCTCAGGCGTAGTCTTGTAGAGTGAAACACCGCAATTATAGCGAGCTTCCGCCGTATACTTTCCCTTCGGATAAGTTTCGTAGTACTTTCTGAAAACAGTCGCAGCCGCTTCGTACGAACGGGCTTGCTGGTGCGCCAGCCCCAAAAGGTAAAGTGATTCTTCGCCTTGGTCTGTTCCCTTCAGTACAGAGATAACCTCCGAGAGCATTAGCGAAGCGCGGTTATACTGACCTTCCGCGTAATATTGTTTAGCGGCCTCATACTTATATTCGTAATCATTGGTCTTCAACACCTGATTGTAACTCGCACAACTGGTCAATCCTGCGAAGAAAACTGTCAGAAGGCCGTTGAGAAGATTGGAAAAGTGATACTTCATTCGGATGAAATTTGGATGCAAAAGTACAAATAGTTTTTGAGAAAACCTTTCCCGTTTCCCGCAGAAGCCCTCTGAAAAGGATAAAAAAAGCACAAAACTGAAGCGAATTCGCTCAGCTTGCGCTATTTATAGTTGCAATGTGACGTGAACTACCGCAAAATAATCCGGTCGCCCAAGAGTTGGGCAATTTGACGTTCAATCGCGCTGAATTCCATGTATTCCTTCATCAACGCTTCGTATTCTTGCGGACGGCTCATCAATTGAGGATCACGCAGTTTTGCCAACAATTCGTTGAGTTTCTCTTTAATGATGGCATGCTTGAAGTCATGCAGAATGCGAGGCACGACTTCTTCGAGTCGATATTTAACCTCCACGTATTGCGCTCGTTGGTTTGTACTTAGTTCAACCAAATCTTCTCCTAATTCGCACGCTAATTGACTAATCGAGGCATCGGGATGATTGCGAAAGTAGGGCAGGGAGCTCCACGAAGGATTTTGACGAATCTGTTCGACTGCTTCCATCAAAATTTGGCGATAGCGTGCAGAACGAAGCATCATGCCGTCGTTCTCCAAATCCTGCAAAATGAACTCTGCAACGGGGATGGTCATTGCGGTCGGAGCCTCGGTTTCTGTATGCGTAGCAGGTGTACCGTCTGGTTCCTCTATCCAAGTCATTGGCAGATTCCCATAACGTATGACAATGGTTATCAGGAGTCTTTCCTCTTTCGATTCAATAGATTCTATAAGGGAAGCATCCGTTTTCTTTTCCTTCGTGGCTATTTCGTCCGCTGCCGCTTGTTCTTCGCGATTTGGCTTTTCTACTTCACCGTTGCGTCGTTGCCGGAGTTGTTTGTTCAGTTCGTTGACAATGAGACTTTCCGTTACCGATAGAAGTTGCGCACACTCCGTAATGTACATCTGGCGCACCACATCGTTGGGAATGTACGACACACTCTTTACCACGTCGCTGATCAGTTCGGCTCGTTTAATAGGGTCACCTTGTGCATCGTTTTGCAGCAAATTCGTTTTGAACTTAATAAAGTCCACCTGGTGATTTTGGATGTACTGTCTGAATTCGTCCGAACGGTGCTTTCGGGCGAAGCTATCCGGGTCCTCACCGTCGGGCAACAGCAACACCTTGATGGTCAAGCCTTCGGCAAGCAGCATGTCAATACCGCGCAAGCTCGCCTTAATACCCGCCGCATCGCCGTCATAAAGTACCGTGATGTGATTGGTAAAGCGGTGAAGCAAGCGAATCTGTCCTTCTGTCAACGAAGTACCCGAGGAAGCCACGACATTCTCAATGCCACACTGGTGCATTGAAATGACGTCTGTGTATCCCTCGACCAAGTAGCAGCAATCCTCCTTGACGATGGCGTTTTTGCCCTGATATAGACCGTAAAGCTCGTTACTTTTATTGTAAATCAAGCTTTCGGGTGAGTTGACATACTTCGAGGCTTTCTTTTCGCTACTCAGTATACGGCCACCGAAAGCTACCACTTTTCCCGAAACGGTATAAACAGGGAAAATCACACGTCCGTGAAAGCGATCATGTAATTTCCCATTCTCCACCTCGTAACAGACTCCTGTCTTCGTCAGATATTCTTTGGTAAATCCATGAGCGAGGGCTGCTTCGGGCAGGGTAGTAGGCTGTTCTGGAGAAAAGCCTAAATGAAAGCGATGTATGATTTCGTCGCGAAAGCCACGCTGACGGAAATAGCCCAAACCTCTGGCCACACCGTCGACATTGTTGTGCAGCGTATCCTGAAAGTATTGGTTCACCCATTCATTGAGGGCAAACATACTTTCTCGTTCATTTTGAGTTTGTTTTTCCTCATCCGTCTGCTCTTTCTCCTTAACTTCGATATGATATTTCTTCGCCAGCCATTTCAGTGCCTCGGGATAGGTCATCTGTTCCAACTGCATGAGGAAGTTCACCGCATTACCGCCCTTGCCGCATGAGAAACACTTGCACACCTGTTTGGCGGGCGAAACCGTAAATGACGGAGTTTTCTCATGGTGAAACGGACAAAGACCTTTGTAATTGACACCGGCTTTGCGGAGGGTCACAAATTCCTTTACCACGTCCACAATGTCGGTTGCATCGAGGATGCGTTGAACGGTTTGATGATCTATCATAACTTAGTGAAATTAGAAAAGAGCAAAAGGCGAAGGCGCAACAGTCAGTGCGTGTAGCGTCGCAGATTGATATGCTTGTTTTTAAGAAGGAGGTAGCTGTGCAGTTTCGGAGTGCAGTTGATTCCTAATGAATAGCAGTTAGAAAGCGAAATCCAGAACCCAAGGGGGAGTATTATAGGTGATTCTCAGAAATGCAATTAAACATAACAGTGATTCGTTTTAATCCTGCGAAATAACAAAATGCGTTCGCAGAATAGCGAAAAGCTGCGGCTGATGGACAAAGGTGATAGCTCCACATAGCGTATCCCGTTAGCCACGTGTAGACGAACATGTAAAACCATCATCCTTATTCAGTTATCAAGACGAATCCCGAATTACGACAGGCTGCGGTACATGGCTTCGTACTGGCGTGCCACCTTTAAGTAGTCGTGATGTTTCGCTATATACGCTCGGCTTTCCTTTTGCATTCGTGGAATCCACTCATCGCGATGAATGACAAGCTTACGCAATGCTTCGTAGACACTTTCTTCCGTGGGTTCTACGTTGATAATCGGGCGCAATTCGTCCTCATCCAGAATTTCATAATTCTCGGGTTCTGCGCCGCCCACGTTAATCAGTCCGCGTGCCATCGCTTCAAGTGCATTCATGGCTGGCGTATAGGAATACAGTTGGTCCAAAATGACTTCACTCGCATTCATTTCGCGGGTATATTCCGCGAAAGGCAGGTTCTCTACCTTTTTCAAGATGCAGGCGGTTGGCATTTCTTGAGCGACCCGTTCAGCCGCGCGCAACATGATATCCGTGCCTTTGTATTCCGACCGTGCTTTCTGAATACCTATGAACAGGCGAACCGGGTCACCCGTATGGCGTTGCTTCGCTACATAATCTTCGGCTAACACAATGGGAAACGGAATGAAATGGAGCTTCGACGTGGGTTTGAAATGCGCTTCGTAAGCAGCCTGATATTCATACAATCCTGTTACAATGGCATCACAGTCGGTCGCAATCAGGCGATTCAGTCTACCCTTCTCTCCGTCAATCCAATCTTGCTTAAATATCTCATTTTCAGCAGACTTTCGCTCTTCGTTACCTCTGTTGAAATCACTGTAGCGAAACGTTTGAAAGTCAAGACAGGCTTTGGCGTAGTAGTGATCCATGCCAAATGCACCCATCACCAGGTGACGGTTATGCCGACGCAAGTAGTTATACAACGAGAAGAGTTTTTCAGCCCGTAAGTCGACAAAGACCGGATTGATGAGTTGCACAACATCGTAGCCGCGAAACTTCCGGAATTGGCGATAGGTTCGTAACAGAAAACGGAGGGACGACCAAAAGCCTAAGCTTTCACGCTTCATGTCAATGTCGCGCGGGTAATTCTTCCAACCGTCGCCACTCGACGCCACGGTCACCTCATGTCCCAATGCCCGTAAACCCTTGGCGAGCGTGGCGTGCACATTACTGTATTCTCCTAATAAAAGAATCTTCATGATGGATGTATGAGAAAACACACTGCCCTACCCTTTTCTTGCAAACGCAAGGGGAAGTCAGCAATTTAGCGTGCGAGTTGCAGTAAATGACGGGCAAACAGTTCAGCAGCCGTTTCGACCATCTTTGCGCAGGGTCTCTTCTGGTAATAAGCTGCGGTGCGTGCTTCTGCCATCGGCGAACCCTCAGGCTTTTTAAGTCCTAACAATTCAGCACAAATCAAGCTACCGTTGATTTCAGCAAACTCCTTGCCAAGTTCCTGCACCACCGCATACGTATGGCTTTTGCCTTCACGGTCACTTCCTTCGACTGCACCGTGTTGGAGTCCTGCCAATTGAAACATACCGCAAGCTGCACCACACGTTTGGCGCATACGGCCAATGCCGCCCCCAAAGGCTGCCGCCATGCGATAAGCTTGTTCAGGCGTAAAGCCATACAGGTCTGCAAAAGCACCCACCACACTTTGTGTGCAGTTATAGCCTTCCTTAAAGAGTGCCACAGCCTTAGCCACACGCTCCTGTGCCTCTTCCTCCGTCAAATGAATTTGTGGAGCAATCGTTGTATCGTTCATTTATTTCCGTAATTTTGTTAGAGCTATGCGAGGAAGCATAGACTCTCGTTACATTTTCTATAGACAAGTATCCGTATGAAACTGATTCTATCCCTGTTGCTATTTACCGCTTCACTGACCGCGTGTCAGGAAAGCTTCGATGACCGCTTGCAGCGCGAATCACGCGAATTTACCGCCAACCAGTGTCCGCTCGATGTTGAACCCGGTACGCGGTTGGATAGCGTGACCTACCAGCCCGCCATTCAGACCTACACTTCGTGGTACAGTCTGAGTTCCGAGTATGCCGCCGCGTTGCAGGGCAATACTCCCCTACTCCGTCGCAGCCTGCTCGATCGCTTGCGTTCCGATACCGATCACAAAGTACTAAAGGACCATGGACTCACCTTCCGCTACGTATACCGTGCGCAGGCGAGCGGTCAAATCCTCTGCAGTATCGACTTAACTACCCGCGATTACCAGTAACTGCTTTCACTAAACAGACCGTTCCAGACGAACGTGTTTAAGCTCATTCGTTGTTTACCGGACAGTTTAGGCGATTCGGGTAAGAAGTTATCTACCTTCGCAGAAAGGTAAAGCAAAGTTTTTGAAAGACGAATGCCCTTCATAGCCCAGTGTCCAGCACTGGGCCTTATTTTGTTCTTATCCGATGAGACAAGCTTCGCGAATAGCCTTGCACAATTGGTCGGGACAAGAAGTCTGCTTGTTGCCGCAACGAATACCTTCGAGGCGAGCAATGACCTCTTCAGCCTTCATACCTTTTACCAACGAAGCAATGCCTTGTAAATTGCCGTGGCATCCGCCGTCGAAACTAACCGATGCGACCGTCTGGTCATCGTTCATGGTAAGGTGAATGCAACGAGAGCAGACACCCTGTGTTTGAAAATCAATGGTTTTCATTTGTGTATAATTCTCTTGGTGCGATGTTCAAGCGTTTAGTGGACTACGTGAAAGGGGCATTGTAAGAAGTCCCTTCCCGTTAGTGCCGCACACGTGAGCAGTCTACGGGTAGGTAAAGCCCCTTCCCGTTTCTGATGATTTATGATGAAAAAACAAGAACCTCCTTTACTTCAGGAAGAAAATGTTCCGCGAAGGTAAAGGAGGTTCTACGTAACTAAGAGTCAGCGGTACCCGCTTTGACTTCTTAGTCTTCAGCAGGCTTCATGTTGGTGTAAACCGTCTGTACGTCGTCAAACTCTTCCAGACGTTCAACCATCTTGTCGATGCTTTCGCGCTCTTCGGGCGTAACATCCTTCAAGTCATTGGGGATGTACGTAAATTCAGCACCAACCACTTCGAAGTCGTTTTCTTCCAAGTGCTTCTGAATCTGTCCGAAGCATTTCGGGTCACCGTAGATTGTTACGCTGCCTTCTTCGTCGTCCTCATCGTACTCATCCTCTACACCATAATCAATCAGGTCAAGGATCAGCTCGTCCATGTCAACACCCTCTTTCTTCTTGAAAGAGAAGACACACTTGTGGTCGAAGAGGAAAGCCAACGAACCCATCGTACCGAGGTTACCGTTGAACTTATTGAAGACTGAGCGAACGTCGCCTACCGTACGCGTAGCGTTGTCTGTCAGCGTGTCCACAAAGATAGCCACACCGTGAGGGCCGTAGCCTTCATACGTCATGGTCTTGTATTCGCTCTGGTCCTTACCCATGGCGTTCTTGATCGCACGCTCGATGTTATCCTTCGGCATGTTTTCACGCTTACAGGTAGCAATCAGTGCGCGGAGCGTCGGGTTGTTTTCAGGTTCCGGACCACCTGCCTTTACAGCAACAGCAATCTGCTTACCCAGTTTCGTAAAAGTACGAGCCATGTGGCCCCATCTTTTCATTTTCGCAGCTTTTCTATATTCAAAAGCTCTTCCCATGGAACAAAATTATTTTAGGGGTTGTTTGGAATAATGTAAATTCAGTATAGGTCAGCTTCTCCCTTCGCCGCAAAGAGCGAGTCGAAGGGAGAAGCTATGCTGGGGCAATGCTAAAGAGGCCAGATGAATAATGCAAGGTTGAAACGTCCAGAGACGGAGCGTATGAAGCTGAAAATTACCTCAAAAAGCTTCGCCACGGTGTCCATCTGCCCGCTCGTTTGCTTTGCCCACTATCGAGGGGAAGCCGTTTAACGCAGTTTTGCGCCCAATTGCTTCTCGAGGTTGCTGATGATCTTCTTCATCACCGCATCCGTCTGCTTGTCGTTCATCGTCTTGCTTTCATCCTGCAACACGAAGTTAACGGCGTAGCTCTTCTTACCAGCTTCGAGGTTCTTGCCCTCGTATACATCAAAGAGTTCTACACGCTTCAACAATTTCTTTTCTGAAGCGAAGGCAATCTGCTCAATGGCAGCAAATTCCACCTGCTTGTCTACCAAGAGCGCCAAGTCACGACGCACGGCGGGGAATTTAGAAATCTCCTTGAAGGAAACCGACTGATTCTTGACTTTCTTCATCAGCAGCGTCCAGTTGATTTCAGCGTAGTATACCTCCTGGTCGATGTCACACATTGCGCAGAGTGCTTTGGCAACAAGACCCAATTCCACGATAACAGCACCGTTGCGGTCCGTAATGGCCAGACTCTTTGCGAAGAGGTCGTTTTCGCCAGCTACAACCTTCAAGCCCTTCAGCTCACAGCCGAGACGCTTCAAGATGTTAGCAACGTAAGCCTTCAGTTCGTAAACTGATGAATCCTCGTCAGCGTGAATCCAAGAACCCTGTACGCGCTTACCTGTCAACCACAGACCCATGTACTGAGCCTCCGTGTAAGCAGCCAACGTGTGTTCGGGGTTGCGCTTCGTCTCGTCGAAGAAGTAGCAGTTACCCGTTTCGAAGAAGCGCAGGTTCTCGCTCTTGCGGTTTACATTGTGTGCAATGCTTTCGAGACCGCCGAAGAGCAAAGTCTGACGCAACACGTTCAAGTCGTTGCTCAGCGGATTCATCACGCGCACCAAGTGCTTGCTGGCGTAAGTCTGTAACTTATCGTAGTAAGCTTCCTTCGTCAGGGAGTTGTTCAAGATTTCATGGAAACCTTCGCCCACCAATTGTTCGGCAATGACGTTCTCAAGTTTGTTCGAGCGGTCAACACTGCCCTTAATCGTCAAACTTGATTTGACAGCCGTCGGAATCTCTACATTGTTGTAACCATAGATGCGGAGGATATCCTCAACGACATCACAGGGACGCTGTACGTCAACGCGGTAAGCCGGAACTTCCAGTTTCAGTCCCGTCTCCGTTTCTTCCGTGATGTTCATTTCCAACGAAGTTACGATTTCCTTGATTACCTCCGTCGGAATAGTCTTACCGATCAAGTCGTGTGCATATTGATAGTCGAGCTCCACGTCAAACTTCTTGACGAGACCCGGAGTTTCGATATCCTTCATGTCCATGGCAATCTTACCACCTGCCAACTCCTTAATCAACAGGGCAGCCACCTTCAGCGCATAAATTTGTCCGTTGGGGTCAATACCACGTTCGAAACGGAAAGAAGCATCCGTATTCAAACCGTGACGGCGAGCACTCTTGCGAATCCACGTAGGGTGGAAGTAAGCACTTTCGAGCAATACATCCTTCGTCGTTTCGTAGGTACCCGAACCCTTGCCGCCCAATACGCCGGCAATACACATCGGTTCTTCTGCGTTGCAGATAGCCAAGTCACGTTCAGAGAGAGTATGTTCAACGCCGTCGAGCGTCTGGAACTTCGTTCCTTCGGGCAACGTACGTACGATGACCTTGCCACCCTTAATCATATCGGCATCAAAGCAGTGGAGGGGCTGACCGTAAGCCATCATTACATAGTTCGTGACGTCCACAATGTTATTGATTGGACGCAGACCGATGGTCGTCAGTTTATCTTTGAGCCACTGCGGGCTTTCCTTTACTTCGCAATCCTTGAGTGTCACGGCGCAGTAACGGGGGCAAGCCTCCGTGTTTTCAACCTCTACGTCGATTTCCAGCTCGTGGCAATCTGTCTGGTAAGCCGAAACATCCATGCGCTTCAAGCTTGCCTCCTTACCGTTACGCTTCAACCAGGCATAGAAGTCACGTGCCACACCGTAGTGTGAGCAAGCGTCAGCGCGGTTCGGCGTAATGTCCACTTCGATGACAAAGTCACTTTCCAAACCGTAGTATTCTGCCGCTTTCAGTCCGACGGGCGTATCTTCGGGCAACACAATGATACCGTCGTGGCTCTTACCCACGCCGATTTCATCCTCTGCGCAAATCATACCGAGGCTTTCCACACCGCGCAATTTTGAACGCTTAATGGTAAAGCACTCGTCACCGTTATAAAGTTTCGTTCCCAGAGTAGCCACGATGACTTTCTGTCCTGCAGCCACATTGGGTGCACCACATACAATCTGCTGAGCCTCACCGGTGCCCACATCGACCGTACATATATGCATATGATCACTGTTAGGGTGAACTTCACACGTCAAAACGTGTCCCACTACCAGGCCTTCGAGACCACCTTTGATGGCTTGAACTTCTTCGACACCGTCTACTTCCAGACCAATGCTCGTCAGCGCATCTGCCACTTCATTGGCTGACATGTCGAAGTCAACATATTCCTTCAGCCATTTGTAAGATATATTCATAGCGTTATAATAAGTGCATTTTGAATTGCAAAGGTATATCTTTTTTCTAAAAATGCCAAGGAAGCTTTGGCGCACCTCCCCATTGCCATCTATCTTTTCTTTTCCAGCCTCATTGCCTTTATGGAGCGCTATCCCACCCTGTTGGTCTGCGTTCGTTCTTCTCAAAGCCTTCATTTTTATCGCTTTCAGGTGTTAGTAGCAGTTTGCAAAACGCAAAAACGCATTGAAAAGATTATTAATGCCCAATGTTTACATCCTTTCATGTTTGGAGCTTTCCAGATACAGCCCTACATTTGCACTGTTTTTCATGGTATTAGATTTAAGGTTAGTAAAAGATTGGTTGTCGAGAGACAATCAATTTTTTTTGTACCTACCCCAACGAACGATGACTGGCAAGCTGTATGCGCCACACCGTTTCGGGCTATGAATGCACTCTCATGAAATAAGGACAACGGGATGCAGGCGATGGAAGGATTACTCCTCCTCCACCTGCATCCCGTTGTCGGTTTGAATGGTTGGCGCATCCACCTGTTGCATAGCCTCGTAACCTGTAGGTATGGTAAGGCAAAACATCGATTGCACCTTTTTTTGTGTGAAAGTAGTAGCTTCTGCTTTGGGTCGCGGCATGCCGCGACCGTACAACTCCTACGTTCTTCTTCTCACCGCAGTGTTGCTGTTTAATGCTAGATTACAGAACAATATAAATCCACATTTTTAATAACTCAACACACACTTTCATGATTTACGGTTACATCCGCGTAAGTAGCGATAAGCAAACAGTAGAAAATCAACGTTTTGAAATCAACAAATTCTGTCAGCGTGAACGGTTGCACATAGATGGTTGGATAGAAGAAACAATCAGTGGCACGAAGGCATACAACAAACGTGAATTGGGCAAATTACTCCGACGCATTGAGAAAGATGATTTGATTATCTGTGCCGAACTCTCCCGTCTAGGTCGTAATCTTTTTATGATAATGGAGATATTGGGTATTTGTATGACGAAAGAATGTCGCGTTTGGACTATCAAGGACAACTATCGATTGGGTGATGACATTCAGAGTAAGGTACTTGCTTTCGCCTTCGGCCTTTCTGCTGAAATCGAACGCAACCTGATTAGTCAGCGAACTAAAGAAGCTTTGGCTCGAAAGCGAGCTGAAGGAGTCATTTTGGGGCGTCCCAAGGGAAGAAAGAACGATCCAAATAAATATAAACTCTATGGTAAGGAAACTTTGATTCGCGAACTTCTCCATGCAGAAGTTTCCAAGCGAAAAATTGCCGCAATCTGTAAAGTTGACCGAAATACGCTTGAGCGGCATATCAAACGTATGACTAACGAAAGCTAGTACCACAACTGCGTTTGGATGTCCACTCGCATAGAAGCATACATCTATCCTGTTTTTTATCCTTCACTATAGTATGTCTTTTATTGAGCGCATATTTACAGCAAATGGGATCCATTTGTGACTTCTCCGTAGCTGACAGTTGGGTGATTCTTTCGCCGATTGAGCAAAGTATCAAACGTAAGATTGAAGCTGTGGGTAAGCCGCTCAAGGATTGGGACATCCAAATCAATTACGGCATCAAGACTGGATACAATGACGCATTTATCATTTCTTCCGAAACACGCGAAGAAATACTTGCCAACTGCCAAAACGAGGAGGAGCGGGAGAGAACGGCTGAATTAATACGACCAATTCTTCGCGGTCGTGATATCAAACGCTATGGAT
>Virginia_p1__coassemble_727_pt1 | contig 55142 bp, 40 predicted proteins | sample Virginia_p1__metabat2_high_PE_007 | metagenome-assembled genome bin Virginia_p1
GAAGTAGCAGGTATGCTTGAACTCGATGTACCCCAAGAAATGTTGATGGATCGTCTCATCAATCGCGGTAAGACCTCAGGACGTGCTGACGACAATGCTGAGACCATTCAGAAGCGCTTGGATGTTTACCACAACCAGACGGCTCCCCTCATTGCATGGTATGAAAAAGAAGGCAAGCGTCACGCTGTCAAGGGTTACGGTGCATTGGAGGAAATCAACGCTGCTCTCTGCGCTGTCATCGACCAGTTCTAAGACTAACGGCGGACGCTCTGTCCGCATGACATCACTCGATAAGCAAACAGGCTGCGCATCCCGCGCGTAGCCTGTTTGTCATTTCTCACTTTTCGGAAAGCCTTGTCTGGCAGACTTCTCCAGCCCCAAGCGCTTTCTCTACTCATTTATCTTCAAACAAACACATTCCAATGGCTGAATCGAACTTTGTTGACTACGTCAAGATTTTCTGCCGCTCCGGTAAGGGAGGTCGAGGCTCTATGCACATGCACCGCGCCAAATATATGCCCAACGGCGGACCCGACGGGGGCGACGGCGGACGCGGAGGTAACATCTATCTGCGCGGCAACCACAACTACTGGACGCTGCTCCACCTGCGTTACGAACGCCATGTGTTTGCTGAACACGGCGGGAACGGCTCGAAGTGTTGCTCACACGGATGTGATGGCAAGGATCGTTACATTGACGTTCCTCCAGGCACCGTTGCTTACAACGCAGAAACGGGTAAATACATTTGTGACGTTGCTGAAGACGGACAAGTCGTCATGTTGCTCAAGGGCGGACGTGGTGGCTTAGGCAATTGGCAGTTCCGTACCTCAACAAACCAAGCTCCGCGCTACGCACAACCCGGTGAACCGATGCAGGAGATGATGGTCATCCTTGAATTGAAGTTGCTCGCCGATGTAGGTTTGGTGGGCTTCCCCAATGCAGGTAAGTCTACGTTGGTATCGGCACTTTCGTCGGCTCGTCCTAAGATTGCCAATTATCCTTTTACCACCATGGAGCCCAGTCTGGGTGTTGTGGCCTATCGAGACAATAAATCGTTCGTTATGGCCGACATTCCCGGCATCATTGAGGGTGCAAGCGAAGGCCGCGGCCTCGGTTTGCGCTTCCTCCGCCACATCGAACGCAACTCCTTGCTTCTGTTCATGGTACCGGGCGATACCGAAAACATCGGCAAGGAATACCGCATTCTGCTCAACGAGCTCAAGCAATTCAACCCGGGTATGCTCGACAAGCACCGCGTGCTTGCTGTGACCAAGGCTGACTTGCTCGACGAAGAACTCATGGAAATGCTCCGCGAAGACCTTCCAGACGACATTCCCGTGGTATACATCTCTGCCGTAACGGGTTATGGTCTGCAACAACTGAAGGACATTCTTTGGGAAGAGCTCAACAGCGAAAGCAACAAACTCCAATCGGTCAGCGAAGGCGGTTCGATTATTCACCGCGACCGCGAAATCCACATGCTCCAAGCAGACTTTGCCGACTGGCAACCCGACTTCGACGACAATCCTTCGACCGACGACGATGACTTCGATTACGAATACCTCGACGACGACTTTGAAGACGATGGAGGAGCTGAGGAAATCTACGATATCAAGGATTTGGAGGATTAAGAACGTACTTCCGCGCGTATCCTCTACCCTCTTCATTCTTTTCCTTATCTACTTTTCCTCATTATATTCCCACCCATGACCCTACTTTCCTACGCACTCTCGCCCCGCGTTACCGCCTTCTCCACAACCCGGCTTTCTCCCTTCCAATTTTCTGCGGAAGAAGAGGCTGCAATGGGGACTTATGCCTCCTTTAATGTCACTCATTACTGTGGCGATGCCCCCAAACGCGTACAGCGCAATCGGGAGTGGCTGGCACAAGAGCTGGGCATTGCGGTTTCGCGCATTTGGTTACCACGACAAACGCATACAGCCCAAGTACGGTGCATTGATGACGAGTTTCTGAAACTCGACGAAGGCGAACAGACAGCCCTGCTCGACGAAGTAGACGCACTCGTTACGAATTTGCCCGGTCAGTGCATCGGCGTTTCAACTGCCGACTGCGTGCCCATCCTGCTCTACGACGAAGAACACCATGCCGCCGCAGCGATTCATGCCGGTTGGCGCGGCACGGTGCAGAACATTGTACGGAATACTGTCTGTATCCTTCAAGAAAGGTATCAAACACGTCCAGAAAACCTTCGTGCCGTCATCGGGCCTGCCATTTCTGCCGCATCCTACGAAGTAGGCGAAGAAGTAGTGACCCAGTTTACGGAAGCAGGCTTTCCCGCTGCTATCATACAGCGTGCCGGATACACGAAGCCCCATCTCGACCTGTGGGCAGCCAATGTTTGGTTGTTGGAAGAGGCTGGCATCCCACTCGAACACATTCAAGTGAGCGGTGTTTGCACTTTCAGCCAGTCCGATACCTTCTTTTCAGCCCGCCGTCTCGGCATCCAGTCTGGCAGAATCTATACAGCCCTCTGCTTGAAGGCCGCTGAAGCCTAACCCAAGCATTTCGACAACGATTAGTACAAAGCGAACGCCGCGTCTTTCTGATTGAAAGACGCGGCGTTCGTTTTGTTTAATGTGCAAGCCTCTGTTAGAGTGTACGTTGCAGTGCCTCATACGTTTCGGGACGCACCGGAACGAGGGGAAGGCGAAGTATATTCTCAATTTTTCCCTGCAAGCTAAGCAAAGCCTTGATGCCAGCCGGATTACCGTCGACTGAGAGCAACGGATACGTACTCAAGAAACTGCGATGGGCTGCCAATGCCTCGGGCAGACGAGCTGCCAACGCAGCATGAGCCATTTCAGCAAAACGAGCCGGATAAGCATTCGATACAACCGAAATAACTCCCGCACCACCTAAGGTCAGAATCTCCAGCGTAATGGCATCGTCGCCACTGAGCACCTCAAATCCCTCGGGCGCACCCGCCAAGATTTGTTCTATCTGTGCCAGTTTGCCCGACGCTTCCTTGACAGCGACCACATTCTTACAGTCGCGTGCAATGCGCAAAGTCGTTTCAGCCGCCAAGTTTACCCCCGTACGTCCGGGAACATTATACAACACAACGGGCAAGTCCGTGGCCGCCGCAACCGCACAGAAATGCTGATAAAGTCCTTCCTGGCTCGGCTTGTTATAGTAAGGCGTAACAATCAGCACACCTGCGAATCCTTCGAGATCGGCAGTTTGCAGGTAGTCAATCACTTCTGCCGTATGATTGCCCCCAGCTCCAAGCAACAGAGGGAGTCTTCCAGCGTTTACACGTTTGACTAGATTCATTACAAGACGTTTCTCAACTGCCGACAAACAAGGAGTTTCGGCTGTAGTACCCAGTACGCAGAGAAAATCCACGCCTTGAGCGATTTGGTCTTCTACCAAACGAGTGAGGCCTTCTTCGTCTACGCTGCCGTCCTTTCTGAACGGAGTAACCAGCGCAGTACCCAGGCCCTTGAAGGGATTGAATCTATTCATAGTTAAACAAATTGTCGTTTTCGCGGGGCAAAATTAGTTCATGGTGCGTTACAAACAAAATCTTCACCATCTTTTTGCTCCGCTGTTACTTCTTGTCTATACAAAATGCTTTCCCCAACATCATAAAGAAGGGGTTACAGGATGTTTTAGTTGGTTGTAATGCTCCCAATAGTTGGGCAAATAGCCTAGCAGGCAGTCGTAGAAATCCTTACCGTGACCTGCATGACGCAAGTGACAAAGTTCATGCACCAAGACCGCCTCGATAGTCTCAATGGAGTATGGGATGAGGTTTAAACTCAGTCCGATACGTTTTTTGTCAGGATAGCAAACGCCCCAACGCGAACGCATGGGGCTGAAGTAGAGATTGAGCGGCATACGAATCCCCATTTTCTGTGTCCAGTACGCCATTCTTTCGTTCACCCGTTCCCCAAACACACGGCTAACGTAAGCGAAGACCAACTGACGGCGCTTGTCCAACGAAAATCCTTGGGGACAACAGAGCCGCATCGTCTGGGCGACCTCGTCCACCTTTACACACGGATGCAAACCTTGTGCTGCGGGATATTCCTGTATCTGCAAGCGATACACCCTTCCCAAGAAGCGAAGCGAGTCGCCATCTTGAAAGTGGCATTGCTCCTTTTCACGTTCCTCCAGTCTTTGTTGGGCCGCCAAGCGCATTTTTCGGATGCGCTCTTGGTTCTTTGCCAAGAAATCTTGTATCGTCGCTCGGGAGATGCCATAGGGAGCCGACAGAAGCAATTGTCCATCACTTTCCACCTTCAGCCGCACAGATTTCATCGGCTTGTAAGTCACCTTTACAGGCATTCCGTCGAAAGTAAAGTCCCCATGCTGCTCCTTCGTTTTCATGCGTTCGATACAAGACTTCATCCAGTCGGACGAACTTTGAATGAACTGCTGAATCCACTCTGTATGACAACCATACGGAGCGGAAACTTGGAAACGGGCTGGAGGAGTAAAAGTCATGGAGAGTTTCTTCACAGCTTTATAAACCACATTGACTTGCATTCCTTTGTACTGCATGAGAATATGAACAAGAACTAGGACACGAACTACCTGTATGGAGATGAAAGAGCGTAACAATTGCCACAGCAATAAACTCTATGAAGGCGCTCTTCCAGTAGTCTAAGTTTAACAGGACTACTTCGTCAAAACAACAGAAGGCTCAACCGCCTGACAAACGAACCATCGTCTCGGCTCCCCTACCCACTCAACTTAAAGTTTTACCTCGTAGGCCACCGGATACATGCGCTGCGGGTCGTAGAAGGCAGCCAGCGAACGGAGCAAATTGCGCGTGTTCGCCGTCAGCATGCCCCAATACAGTTGCCGACCGTTGACAATGATGGTGACAGGGCGACTCAAGTCTACCAAATCCTCGTTGAGGAAGAGGGTGAAGCGTCCCGTGTACGCATCGTCGTACTCGCGGCGAAATTTCATTTCGATACCATAGATCGAATCGCGTTCCGTGGTCACGTAACGCACATTTTCAACAGCCACATGCACCACATTGTCTACAATGTTGACCGTGTAATTCGTACGAACCTCGGGGTCGGGACGTTCGTTGACCAAGATGTTGTAAAATCCTCGTCGGTGACGGCCATCCATCTCAAAGTCTTCCCAACAGAACTGACGCGGTGAGGGATTGCGATGGAAGAGGCTCAACCAAGGCGTGGTCGGTGCGTAGTCGATGGCATGTCCGCGCTCGGGAATCAACTCCACGCGGTGGCGGAAGCCTGCCGGATAGAGCACCTCCAAGCTGTCGAGCGCCTGCTTGACATAGTTCGTCAAGATGTGGCGATAGAAGCCATAGTCTTTGGCTCCTGTACGGAGTGAGAAACCTATATTTCCCACATTTTCGGCGGGTGCATTCTTGAGCGGCTCTCCGCCCGCCATGGGACCTGCCGCTGCCCAATAATCAGCATAATAGGAGGCCAGACGTTGTGACCCATATCCGCCTTCCGAAATGCCAAACACATAGAGACGGTTGGGGTTGATGTCCTCGCGAAGCAATACTTGGCGAAGCAAACACTCCCAGGCAAACTGCTTACTGCGTTGCCACCAGCGATACCAGCCTCCTTCGTTCGGAATTTGCGGGATAAAGTAAACTGACGGGGCATCGGCAAACCGCTGAGCCAACACCAGTCCCGTTTGCCACTCTTGTTGCTTCGGCCCGGAACCGTGCAAGTAAAGGAAGAAGGGATAACCAGCCTCGGGCTTCACTCCCTTCGCACCGAAATAGAAAGGCATCACAGCCTGAGGTTCCAAGGAGTCGGGCAACTGCCATTCGCTGCGCGGCGCCTTCGAGAGGCTGTCCAAAGGTGGGAGCTGTACGCCGTCATACGCCGCACAAGCACGTTTCCATGCCTGCCACACCTCCTCCCGGCGTTCGTCCACGTGCTTCATCGAGAACCGTTTACCAGGCACTTTTTCTACCTGCTCACCGCGTAAGGTCGAGAGGAAGTAAGCCTCCATCTCAGCAGGCTTTTGTGCCTGTATATTCATATTCAGCAGGAGGGAAAGGGCTGAAATAAGGTAGCATTTCTTTTTCATAAACGAGGATTTGGGCATTTCAAGGAAATGCAAATGGAATAAGGAAGACAATAGAGAAACGAGCCGCATAGGCGGGGATGCCCTATGCAGCGACCAGCCGCTCCTTCGGGCTTTGTCAGCACAACCACCCTCTTTCGAAACACAGGGGCAGGCTTTGTCCACGTTTCTCAACTCACTTGTTCCGAACAGATGCCCTACATCAAGTCGAGCATGACGGCATCCGTCATAAGGGCAAGGTCGTCCACCGTTTTGCCAGCTTCTTGCAACAAAGCAGCATCTTCCTTCAAGAAATCTTCGGGACTTTCTTCGGGCAAAGCCTTGCGGTAACGGCTGACAGCTTCAGCTACCCGACCGCCTAACCACGCCGTATGGCCGGCATTGAGCCAATCGGTTGGGGTCACATCGTCTTTTGCCAGCACCTGGGCATAGTATTTCTCTGCCTGTTCATATTTTCCCGTCAACAAGGAACACCAAGCCAGTGCACGCGTGGCTTGTTCGGAATCCGCATCGAGGTAGTTGGCCTTAAAGAGGTATTTGAAAGCCTCGTCATACTGCTTCAAGTAGATGTGACACTCGGCCTGACGCAATGCCAACCCCGCATCCTCGGGAGCAAACGTGGCCAGTTCGTCGTAGGCCGTCAGTGCTTCGGCATAAAGTCCCAATGCACGGTGACACACAGCCAGTCGGCGCAACGTCCAGGCAGAATGTGGCTTGAGGTCGTTTGCCCACTGGTAAGTTGTGGCCGCCCGTTCCGTGTCACCCAACTGTTCTAAGCAAAAGCCTAACTTCTGCAAGGCATCGGGAGTCACTTCGGCGGCAGGTACACGCTCCAGCAAGCTCTTCGCCAAGGCATAAGTCTTGTCCTTAAAGGCCAGATCGGCCATGCGAAGCAAGAAATCTGTGTCGTGTAGCAATTCATCAAACGGCGGATAGTCTACAAGGAACAAATTGCCCTGGAACGGATTGACAAATGCCTCACGGTGGGTATAGAGGTTGCAGAAACGGTAAAATCCCTGTACATACGAACGCAGAACTTCCTTAAACTCGGGTGCAGACGGTGTAGCCAAGGCCTCAAAGGCTTCTGGTTGCTCCTGCCCCGTCACATTCGCCATCATGTCACGCAAGTTGATGCCGTTCATTTGCGGGGGAAGCTGCGTCGACATCATGGCGAAGGAGTACTTATCCGAGTCGCAAAGGCCCGCACTCTTCAAGATGAAGTGAAGAGTGCTGTTCTTCTTCGCCTCGGCGGGAATGTCAGGATGGTCAAGGCTAAAAGGCCAGAACCAGTTGGCAGCGACGCTAAAAAAGGGGAACCGCTGCTTGAGGAGCTTGAAGGTACTCATATACATATCCGCTCCGCGCTGTTGCAGGTCCATAAATTCCTTCATGTGAGCTGCCAGTTTCGACGGAGTGCCGTCTGCTTCCCACTCAGGATTTAAATCTGCCTCCGTCAGTTTGTCTTTCAGTTCATCCACCCCCAACGAGCGGTCGAGGCGTAAGTCCTTCATGCGTGCCATCATCTGCGGAATGATTTCTTCCTGCAGGTTTCGTTCGATGCGCTTCGTCTCAAGCGTCAAGAACAGCTGTGCCTGGAGCATCTCAAGCTCGCGCACAAAGCCGGGCACGTCGGCCATGAGCCGCAAACGGGCCACCAAGTCGGGATAATACTTCAGTCGCGGTGCATGAGCCTGGTGAACAAAAATGAGTCCGACTAGCGCACGTACCCGAAGTTGCACATCGGGCGACAAGACGTAGTCGAGCAAGATACGAAGCTTGGCCACATCGAAATAGCGCATACCGCTCAGTGTCATACCGCTCAAGGCCAGACACTTAGATTCGTTGCTCACCGCCTCATCGGCCAAAAAGTCACTCAAGGCAATTTCTTCACCGCCTGTCAGACGTGAAGAAAGCCACAGGGCATCGAAGAGGTTGCGTCCGTTGGCCTGTGGCGAATGTAAGAAGGCGACCAAACTAAAATCAGCCCCCATCAGTTGCTGAAAAGTGCGCCAAGCAATGGCATCATAGGCCACTTCGCGCTGCATGTCCCCCATTCGTTCGAGCACATCACAAAGTTCAGCTGCCTGACGTACGAATCCTTCGTACATCCGGGCACGCTGCGGGTCGTCTGCTCCGTTGGTCAGGTAAGACAACATCATGCGGTAAGCCTCAATCAAGGCATTGATTTGCTCTACTTCATTCCACGCCTTGAGCGTGTTTGCCATGCCCAGCAACGATTGCAGGGCGGAGAGCAAGTGGTTTGCTTCGAGTGCCCTACGGGCATCTGCCAACAAATAGGTATGGACGTTTTGATTCATGTTGATGTTAGATTGTGGAACCTTGTTCCCTTCGCTTCCCTTACTGATACCGCAATGTGTCGGCCACTTCGGCGGGAAGACGGTACGTCTGTTGCAAGAGGGCTGTATAGGCAGCCGGTCCCTTGATGCGGAGCGAGTCCATTGCCATGCGCCGGCCTTGTTCGAAGAGTTCCCACTGCTTTTTCACCCGTGGAGACTCCAGTCGCGAACGCTTCATGACAAAGAGTGTGGGAGCCGAGGCGGGCAAAGCCCCCTTCCATACGCGAGCCCCACGCTGTCGCGCCAGCGCCACATAAGGCCACGAGAGAAAAGCTCCGTCATACTGTTTGTCAGCCAACATCGCGGCGCGCAAACGCAAGTCATTGATTTGCGGACGATACACTGCCTCTCGTTCCACGCCGCCTTGCTTTAGAAAGTCAGTCAGCAGGTGGTCTTCCGTTGCTTGTCGGGCTGTGGCCAAGGTGCGACCGCGCAAAGTTCGGATTTCCTTACCTCGCAATCCTGCGCGAACGACAAATTGCCAACGGCGATTGCCCTTCCACATCGTGCGAAACGAAGAAGCTCGTTTGCCCCAAGCCGCCCAACGCACGGAGTCTGCCATACCGCCATCAACGGTTTGCCCCAGTAAGGCGGTGTCACAGTCCATTTGGGAGGCGTAGCTTGCCAGGTGAACTTGCAACCCTAACCGACGATAAATGCCCGAACGCTGCGCGTAGTACACGGGCAGGCAATCGTAGTCGGGCACCACGGCTACACGAAGCAGATTGGTGTCGGTCGATGCCGTCGGGACGGTGCGCACGTGACTAGTGTCGGCCACAGCGGCAGACTCCGTCTTGCCGGACTGACAAGAGGCAAAACCGAGACAGCAACTCACACTGAGCAAAAGACAGGAGGTTAGGACGTTGTTCGTCTTCATTTTGTTTCAAAAGAAACTGGTGTACCAATTCACCCCGCAAGGCGGATTGGCACACCAGTGCGTAAACAAATACTGATGACTTCGTCTAGAAGTCAATCAGAAGGAATTAACCCTTGATAGCAGCGATACCGGGAAGTACCTTACCCTCGATAGCTTCGAGCAATGCGCCACCGCCGGTTGAGATATAAGATACTTGGTCAGCCATACCAAACTTGTTGATACATGCAACCGAGTCACCACCACCGATGAGTGAGAATGCACCCTCTGCAGTAGCCTTAGCAATGGCATCAGCAATGGCACGTGAGCCACCCGTGAAGTTATCGAACTCAAATACACCGGCAGGACCGTTCCAGAGAATCGTCTTAGAACCTTCGATAGCCTTTGCAAAGAGTTCACGCGTTGCAGGACCTGCATCGAGACCTTCCCAACCTTCGGGGATAGCCGTTGCGGGAACAATCTGCGTATTGGCGTCGTTTGAGAAGGAGTCAGCTGCTACACAGTCGGTACCGAGTACGAGGTTAACGCCCTTAGCCTTAGCCTTTTCGATAATTTCGAGTGCGAGATCGAGCTTATCTTCTTCGCAGATAGAAACGCCAATCTGACCACCTTTAGCCTTAGCGAACGTGTAAGTCATGCCACCGCAAAGAATGAGGTTATCAACCTTATCCATGAGGTTTTCGATGATACCAATCTTGGTAGAAACCTTTGAACCACCCATGATGGCCGTAAAGGGGTGCTTAATGTTGTTGAGTACGTTATCGACAGCGAGCACTTCCTTCTCCATGAGGTAACCAAGCATTTTATGGTCTGCATCGAAGCTATCAGCGATTACAGCAGTAGATGCGTGCTTGCGGTGAGCAGTTCCGAAAGCATCGTTGATATAGATGTCAGCATAAGATGCGAGCGTCTGAGCGAATTGCTTCTGACTCTCTTTCATAGCCTTCTTAGCCTCTTCGTATGCGGGGTCAGCCTTATCGATACCTACAGGCTTGCCCTCTTCTTCGGGGTAGAAGCGAAGATTCTCCAGGAGAAGCACGTCGCCAGGGTTCAGAGCGGCTGCAGCCTCTTGTGCCTTGGCACAATCAGGAGCGAATTGTACTTTCACACCTAACTTTTCGCTCACGGCATCTACAATCTGACCAAGAGAGAACTTGGGGTTTACCTTACCCTTAGGTTTGCCCATGTGACTCATAATAATCAGTGCGCCACCATCGGCAAGCACCTTCTTAAGTGTAGGAAGGGCACCACGAATACGCGTGTCGTCCGTAATATTACCGTTTTCGTCGAGAGGCACGTTGAAGTCCACGCGGACAATCACCTTCTTGCCCTTAAAATCACAAGTTTCAATCGTCATAATGAGGTTGGTATTTAAAATTGAATGTTGATTGCTTTCGTTTCAAGCCGTACTTACTTGACCGGTTGAGGGGTGTGCTTGACTGACAACGCCTGCGCTACGGCCGAATGTACGGGGTGAAAGGGGAAATACGCTGACTGTGGGAGTCCCTTCTTGAAGCTTCCTGCCCATCAAAGGTTGGATCGGCCTTGGTATTCTCTCCGATAGCGGTTACTTTTGCACACGCTACGGCTGAAAAGTCCCTTGGCAAAGCCCACAGAGCGGGTTTTCTCTTTCTGCGTGGCAAATTTACGGAAACGCCTTGAAACAAAAAATTTTTCGTTTCGTTTTTTCCGCACGACAAGGGGCTTTGGGGCGGAACGAACGGCTGGTGCGAAGTAATGGGACGCTTTGCTTTATGAAAGCTGTGTGCTGTGACTCCTGGCAGAAGTTACTTGCCACTCCGGAAGAAGCTACTGAAACTAAGGAGAAGCTAAGGATGTACGGTCGCGGCATGCCGCGACCCATAGCAGAAGTTACTTGCCACAGTGGAGAAGTTACGGAAAACCAATGGGTCGCGGCATGCCGCGACCGTACAACACCTGCAACTCCTAGCAGAAGTACTTACCGCAACGGAAGAAGTTACGCAAAACAATGGGTCGCGGCATGCCGCGACCGTACAACCCTTGCTTCCTCCGTCCCTTTCCATTTCGCTCCATTCACACTCTCTGCAAACCATTCAAACCACACATTTATAATTATGTCTGACGGAAATTACAATCGTAACCTCCTCCCCTACCGCCAATACCAAAGCGGACTGAAAGCGGGACGAGCCCAAATGCACACGCTGGCTATTCGTGCCTTTCGCCAATGGCTGACGGAACAGGGCTACACGGAAGCGCAACTCCACGAAGCGGAGTTACACTACCGCCAATTGCTCGAAGAAATTACACCGCAGTAGGTTCGGCAACTTTATCGGTCACTGAACATACAAACGAGGTGTGCTCCTGACGAAAGAGGCAATCTGGAAGAAGTTGCCTCTTTTTTAATTGTTCAACGAATCTGTTGGGCAAACGATGCAAAGGGATTAAAAAGCATGACTATAAGCTTGGAACCATGGACAATTGGCTTGCCAAACGAAAGAACGGAGCGGATAAACTGTACCAGGATTTTCCTTGAGAACAAAATAAGGGCTGTGCGTAAATAGAAGATGATTTTACATTGGAAAATGAGATTAGGTTCTAAATATAGAATCGTTTTCCATGAGGGAATGAGATTATATTTAGAATAGAAGACTATTTTCCATGGAGGAATGATGTTCTATTTAGAATAGAAGATTATTTCCTCTAAGAAAACAAAGTACTATTCATAATAGAAGACTATTTTCCATAGGGAAATTACCTTCTAATCTGATGCATAACCTATTTCTCAATAGAAAATAGTACGTGATTGAGCTACAAAACCTGTTTTTCGAGAAAATAAGGGCATCGTATGCTGAACAAGAAGTGAAGAAATCGTTTTCTAATGTATCTTTGCGTAAACAGAAAGGCATTCCCGACACTTGAAAGCCTTGGAGACGGGCTCAGCTTAAAGTTTTTTCGACTGAAAAGCTTCGGCTGAACGCCTTAACCGAAGGGGACACTACGGTGAACGAAGGGGAAGAAATGCCTGGCTGCAACTAACGGAAACAAACGGTTTCTGCTTTACTTACTAACGGCATTCCGTTACGCCGATACACGGAATGCGACTCAACCCAACCGAAACCATGCATACTTTATTGACTCCTCTTTATGCCAGTAGCAAGTTTCACATGACCAATGGACTGCACTACAACTTTATGTCGCTGATTCTTCAGACTTTACAGGGCTATGCTACCCCATCGACGGTCTACCAGGAAAAAGTTGCGGCGTTGGCGGCTGCGCTGAAGGAAGAAAACGCCCAAATCGGGGTGCCGAGAAAAAGCGAACAGACGGCATTGCTGTGGAATGCGGTGGAGGCGTGTAACACGCTCTACACGCACTTGCGGCAGATTGTCAGAGGCTATGCGGGCATTACTTTGTTAGAACAACACGTGGTTGCAACCCAACTGAAGGCTGTATTTGACCAGTTTCCGCTGAATGTCAAGTGGAAAATGGGGCAACGCATGGGCAGTTTGACGAAACTAATGGGGCAATTGCAAGCGGAACCGGCACAGTCGTGGTTGTGCGAAATGAGACTGGAAAAGGTGGTCGAAGAGATGGCTGCGCGACACCGCGAAGCGCAACGGGCTTTGCTTGACCGCAACCGCGAGGTGAGCAAACGAACGCCCGCGGGATTGCAAAAGGCACGCAAAGTGACGGACGCGGCTTATGATGAATGTGTCGAGGTGGTACAGGCTCTCTACACGACACAGCCCGACGAGGAACTCTTGCAACTCATTCAAAGCTGTAACCGACAGATTGACCACGCTTTGACGGAAATGGCTGGCAGAAAAACGGCGGACTGCCGGGTGATTGCTGACGAGGCGGAGGCTCTCCGTGCGAGCGCAGAAGGTACGGAAGATGCCACAGAGAGTAAGGAGGTACAATAAAGGGAGAAGGGCATACGCCACACCACGCACCAACGCGGACTCAACTACACAGCTGACGGACTGCGACCCGAAGACACTGTGCATTACACTTCCCCTGACTGACGTACAGGCACAAAAAAAGAGAGCATCCGCGAACCGAAAGGGTTGACGAATGTCCTCTACCACCATCGTACGCCTGCCCTCGGGCAGACGTATGCTTTACCATGTGAGTAAAGTAATTACTTCAAAGCGACCAGGATGTCCTTCTCAACTTCCTTTATCGCTACTTTGTCTTCACGAAGCAACCAACCGAGCGCAAGATACAGGTCTTTCTCTGCACGTACCTTGATTGCCTTCTTCAATGCTTTGCCTGTGAGTTCACCACCCTCATTGAGAGCTTCCCACACTTTACCGGCAAGTTCGCCAGCCTTTTCTTCAAACATAATTACTTGTAATTTAGTTAGTCATTGGGTCGCTGTACTCCACATTAGAGCCTTTGACGGCTGCAAAGGTACATTTTTTTTGGTGACGAAACACTCTTTAAGTCTGAAATTCAGCCAAAAGGCTGGACTTAGGCTGGGTTTCGACACAGGCAACTCCTCTGCTTGAGTCAAAAGTGATAACTTCGCAGTCTAACCCGACGATATGCGCTGACTATGTTCTCTCTACTTATTCCGACTTACAACTTTGACTGTACGCAACTGGTCACGAACCTGGCACAACAGTGCGCGGCACTGAAAGAACGGGATTCGAACTTTGACTTTGAAATCATTGTGGGCGATGACGGGTCTACGGACGAACGCACGAAGGAGGTCAACCGACGCATCAACCACCTGCCGGGCTGTACCTTTTGGGAAAGTCCGCACAACCTGGGACGGAGCAGGCTGCGCAATGCGCTCATTGAGCAAAGCCGGTTTCCGTACCTCTTGCTGATGGATGCTGATGCGGCGGTATGTACGCCTGACTTTGTGGCACGCTATTGGGAAACGCGCCAAGCGGCCGATGTGGTCAATGGCTCCCTGCGTAACCTCGACTCACCTTGTCCCCGTGGCTGCGAACTGCGCTACTGCTACGAGCAGGCGGCGGAACGGCAACGGGCACAGGCGGACCACTTTCGCGACAACCCCTTTCTGCACTTCACGGCCTTCAACGTACTGATTAACCGGCAACGGTTGGGAGCTTTGCGCTTCGACCCGCGCTGCAGGGAGTATGGTTATGAAGATGCACTGCTCGGGCTGGTCATGAAGGAACAGGGACTGACGCTCGTACACATTGACAACCCGCTTATCCATACGGGCCTTGACACGAGTCGGGAGTTTCTGATGAAGACGGAGGCGGCGATGCGCACGCTGACCCGACTGACGGGCACCATGCAGGAAGCCAACGGGGTGGCTCGACTCTACGACCGGCTGGCTAAGTGGCATTTGGCAGGCGTACTGCGCGGAGTATTCCGCCTCGTAAGGCCCTTGCTCCGTCGCAACCTGTTGGGGCGGCGACCGAACTTGTTTCTGTTTCAACTTTACAAACTGGGCTATTACGCCTCGTTGCGTCCGCACCACTTACAAGGCATGCGCTGATGCCCCCTACTCACTAATTTACTGACAACCCAAGGCAGAACGAAACGCGCAGTGACGAGGTTACGTTCTCCTTTCTTCTCCTTATTCTAACCCACATGAGTCTCAAAGTATACAAAGCCTCCGCAGGTTCGGGCAAGACGTTTAAGCTTGCCCTGGAATACATCACCCTTGCGCTGATTACGGACAACCCGAAAGCGTTTACACACATTCTCGCCGTGACTTTTACGAACAAAGCTACGGCAGAGATGAAAGAGCGCATTCTAACGCAGCTCTATAAGCTGGCAAACAACATTCCCGACAGGGATTTTCAGTCTCAACTGATGGCAACAACGGGACAAACGGCTGAAACGCTCCGGGAACGGGCGGGAAGGGTGCTCGAAACGATTGTACACGACTTTGATCACTTCCGAGTGGAGACCATTGACTCTTTCTTTCAGTCGATGCTCTCGAACTTGGCGTACGACTTGGGGTTGGCACGTAATTTCCGTGTCAGCCTCGACACCAACGAAGCGATTGCACGTTCGGTGGAGCGAATGTTGCTTGCCGCAGGCGTGAAGCAACGTTCGTTGGCCAGACTGACCAAGACCATTCTGGACTACATGCAGGAGCAGATTGATGCGGACGAGGGTTGGATGATTTCGAAGGATTTGCAGAAGTTTGCCCAAATGAATCTTTTCGCGGAGGAATACCTGCAACATGAAAAGGAGATTGAAGCGGCGTTGCAGGACGAGGCGTCACTGCGCAAAGCGAAGAACAGCTTGACGAAGCTGCGTAACGAGGCGAAACAGGAGTTGGTGGAACTGGCTCGACAGGCGTTGCAGGTGTTGCAAAACTTACCCGTTGGCAGTACGCCGCGCACGTTTACGGGCTATGGCAAGTTGTTGCTCTGGGTGCAAGCACTGATTGACGGAAAATGCCAGATCGGGCTGGACGACGTGGTCGATTCGAAAGGACTAAAAGATGCCTTGGAGGGTGAGCCGCTCCGGATGTTGAGTTCGAAAAAGGTACATTCACCCGAGAACCTTGCTTATGCCGAACAACTGATTGCGGCCATGAACACGTTGGAGCGTGAACGTAAGCAGAAGGCTCCCGCGCTGCTTACCTTCCAGCTGATTCTGAAAAGTTGGACTCCGCTCATGTTGTTGAGCACGATTGGCAAGGGGGTGACTGATCTTTGCGACGAAACGGGTACGTTTATGTTGGCAAAGACTACTGATCTCTTTAATAAGATGGTCAACAAGGAGGATGCCTCCTTTATTTTCGAACGAGCGGGCATCACTTTCCATCACGTGCTTATCGACGAATTTCAGGACACTTCGCGCCAGCAATGGGGCATCTTCAAGGAGTTGCTCTTGGAAAATATGGCGAACAACGAGGAGTGTATGATTGTGGGCGACGTGAAGCAAAGCATCTACCGCTGGCGAAGCGGCGACTGGAAGATTCTGAAGGACATTGCAGACGAACGCAAGCGGGTGAATCGGGCGGATGTTATCGAGATGAAGGATAATTACCGCAGTGACCGGGTCATTGTGAACTTCAACAATACCTTCTTTACAGCCATGCGCGAGGCACTCGACGAGAAAAATACGGTAGAAAAGTATGATGACCAGCACTTGATTAAGCAGATCTACGAGGACGTGGAGCAAATTCCGCATAAGGAAAAGGAACAAGGCTTTGTCCGGCTGGCTTTTACGAAAGAGAAGAGCATGACAAACGAGGTCATGAACGATCTCTATCGACAGATTGTGAGACTACACGAGGATTTCCACGTGGGGTATAACGAGATGATGATCATCGTGCGTAAAAACAGCGAAGGTGCGGATCTTGTCAATTACTTCTCGACAAATTTTCCGGACATTCCTGTCTCTTCAAACGAGGCATTCTTTCTCGACGCTTCGACCAGTGTCAATCTGATTATTGCCGCCATGCGTTATTTGACGATTGACGAGGAGCTGTTGAAGGGCAAGGGGCAGAAACAGGCTTTCAACCAAACCTGTGTGGCTGAAGTATACTGCCGACAGACTTTGCAATGGCTTTGGGGCGACACGCCCGAGGCAAAACTGCGCACGGAGCAAATGATGCAGACGTTGCACGAGAAAAAACTGCAATGGAGCAACTTACCGCTCTACGAACTGTGTAAACAACTGATGCGCCTCTTCGAATTGCCCGAGGCGGAAAAGGGAGGCGAAGCGGACGGCATCGGGCAGTCGGCTTATCTCTTCTCATTCCTGGACTATGTGTTGGAGTATCTCAACGAACACGCTTCGGACGTGCCTGCTTTCTTGGACTATTGGGACCAAACTTTGCATAAAAAGCAGGTGATGATGAACGAGGGCGACGCCATACAGATTCTCACGGTGCACAAGTCGAAGGGGCTCGAAAAGCATACGGTGTTTGTGCCGTTCTGCAACTGGGCGATGGAGAAGGTATATGATGATGACAACCTGTGGTGTGTGACGAAAGGATTGCCTGAGCCTCTCAACGCGCTACCGGCTTATCCGATTAACAGTCACACGAAAAATGGTATTCAGGAATCGGTGTTTGCTGCCAATTATAATGCTGAAATACTGATGAAACGCATTGATGCATTCAATGAACTCTATGTCGCGTTTACCCGACCACGCCATAATCTCTTTGTCTGGAGTTTCCAACCGGGAAAGGACTCGAAAAAATCAATTTACCCGCTTATCAAGGAGTTCATGAACCCTGGTTCGCTGCTCAACGAAGAGGAGAAACCGAAGCAGACGAGAAAAAAGAAAGGGGAACCCGAGGAACCCGAAGCGATTGAGGAGGTTTGGGAGGAAAAGTTATTCGGCAACAGTCCCGTTGAAGGCGACCGGCCGGCTCATCAAGAGGAGGACGCGGCGACGGAAGTCTATCGTCCCGAAACGCCCTTTGACACGGAGCACACGCCGAAGCTGGAGATACACTTGCAACGCATTGCCCAGCTGGCTGACTTCCAACAGTCGAACCGCGCAAAGGAGTTTATTGCCGAAAAGATGGCAGAGGTACAGGCTGAAACGGATCCTGACTTCGACGAGTTGCTGCAGTCGGAGATACAAGCTAAACAACAGAAGCAACAGGAATACATTGACGAGGGTAAACTCATTCACAAGCTGTTTTCGTACATCCGCACGGCTGACGACATCGAAACGGCGGGCAAACGTTTGTGGAACGAGGCTTGCATCTCTGACCCGAAGAAGCTGACAAGGCTCTGTAACTTGGTACGCAAGCGCATCACGCAACCTAACATTGCTCCGTGGTTTACGCCCGACTGGCAGGTATTCGCTGAGTGTAGTCTGCTTCTGCCGCAACCCGACGGTTCGTTTCGCGAGTTACGTCCCGACCGCGTCATGACACGTAAAGGCGAAACGGTGGTCATTGACTACAAATTTGGAGCCTTCCGTCCCGAACACGAGGAACAAGTGCGGGCGTACATGCGGGTCTTGACGCAAATGAACTACCCCAACGTACGCGGCTATTTGTTCTACGGCTACAAGGGACAAGTTTGTGAGGTGGTACAAGGATAGGTCGTCAGAAAAAAGAGGCTTATGAAGAAAGGGGGAGGTGAACGGTAATACATCCGTTCACCTCCCCCTTATTGTCATCACATGACTTTAGGCTGAAATCTTTGCTTCTCGTCGAAAACGACTGTCAATCGGGCTGCTTTTATTCCTTCTCCTCCGTCAGCCTCAACATCTCGTCACGCAATTGGGCGGCAAGAATGAAGTCGAAGCGGGAAGCGGCAGCCTTCATTTCCTTCTGCAGACGCTGTATGTGTTCCTCCTTGGTTTCTTTGGGCTTTGCCTGGTAGCGGGCCGGAGCTTCTGCGGCTTGACTATGGTTGGCAGAAGCGACAGAGGCCGTTTGAAAGGAAGTACCATAGCCTGAAGCGGCGGGACGCTGAGAAGCGGTGGCAGCAGTGGCTTCGCCTTCCTTGCGATTCATCCCTGCAAGGACATTGCTGTCTAAGGACTTGACAACCTGGCGAGGCGTGATGTGATTGGCCTCATTGTAAGCCAGCTGCTTCATGCGGCGGCGGTTGGTTTCGTCAATGGTTTGCTGCATAGACTGGGTAATCTCTTTGGCATACATAATGACGCGTCCGTTAACGTTACGCGCGGCACGGCCGGCGGTCTGGGTCAACGAACGAGTGGAACGCAAGAAGCCTTCCTTGTCTGCGTCGAGAATGGCAACCAAGGCTACTTCGGGCAAGTCGAGTCCTTCACGCAACAGATTGACACCCACCAGGACATGGTAGATGCCCCGACGCAAATCTTCCATGATCTGGACGCGGTCGAGGGTATCGACGTCGCTATGAATGTAAGCCGTCGAGACTTGATGTTGTACCAAGTAGTCTGTCAACTCCTCTGCCATGCGTTTGGTAAGGGTTGTAACCAATACACGCTCGTCTCGTTCGCAGGCTTTGCGTATTTCTTCCATTAAGTCGTCTACCGGATAGTCGGTATCACGCACTTCGATGGGAGGATCGAGCAACCCGGTGGGACGGATGACCTGATCGACAATGACTCCCCCACTCTCTTCGAGCTCATATTCGGCTGGTGTTGCACTGATATAGATTACTTGCTTCGCCATTTCATGGAATTCCTCGAACTTCAACGGGCGGTTGTCGAGAGCGGCGGGCAATCGGAAACCGTAATTGACCAACGCTTCCTTACGAGAGCGGTCTCCGCCATACATGGCTCGTATCTGGGGAATGGTGACGTGGCTTTCGTCAATCACTATCAGGAAATCGTCGGGGAAAAAGTCGAGCAGGCAGAAGGGACGGGTGCCGGGTTCACGACCATCGAAGTAGCGTGAATAGTTTTCAATACCCGAACAGTGACCCAATTCGCGAATCATTTCGATGTCATACTCCACACGTTCCTTCAGACGTTTGGCCTCCAGCGTTTTGCCCATCTCTTCGAAAAGGGCTACCTGTTCTACCAAGTCGTCCTGCATCTTGCGAATGGCGATTTCCTGGGTCTCTTTCGATGTCAGGAAGAGGTTGGCAGGGTATATCTTATATTCGTCGTAGGTATTGAGGCGCATTCCGCTCAAAGCATCAATCTCCTCAATGCCGTCAATCTCGTCATCCCAAAAGGTTATACGGATGATTTCGTCTGCATAGGCCAGATAAATGTCTACCGTATCGCCCTTTACACGGAAATTGCCTGCTCGCGGCGCAACATCATTTCTTGAATAAAGACAATCGACCAAACGGTTGAGCAAGGTATTGACTGCTAAAGTTGCACCGACCTTTACCTCTATCAGATTTTCATAAAAAGCTGCCGGATTACCCATACCGTAGATACAGGATACAGACGACACGACAATCACATCGTTGCGCCCGGAAAGGAGTGACGAGGTTGCGGCAAGCCGAAGCTTGTCAATGTCTTCGTTGATGGCCAGATCTTTCTCAATATAGGTGTCGGTGGAAGCTATGTAAGCTTCGGGCTGGTAATAATCGTAGTAGGAGACATAATATTCGACCGCATTCTCGGGGAAGAAACCTTTGAACTCGGAATAAAGCTGTGCCGCCAAGGTCTTATTATGACTCAGCACCAAAGTGGGTTTGTTAAGCTGAGCAATGACATTTGCAACGGTAAAAGTCTTTCCTGATCCGGTTACACCCAGCAGAACTTGGGCAGGTACACCCTCTTGCGCTCCGGACGTTAACTGCCGGATGGCTTCGGGTTGGTCGCCCATGGGCTGATAAGATGAATGGAGCTTGAACTTTTTCATGACGCAAAATTAGGGAAATAACCCAGGAGAAGCGTATCTTCTTCGCACGATTCAAGAGACTTGAGGAGTAGGTACAAAAAAAAAATTGATTGTCTCACGACAACCAATCTTTTACTAACCTTAAATCTAATACCATGAAAAACAGTGCAAAAGTATAACCTTAGGGCTTTCCATGCAAATCTCAACGTAGGAAAACGCGTTTTCTTGACTTTGTTTGTAAATTATACCCCGAAAATGTCAGGTATAATAATCGTTTTTCGGTATGTTTCAAGCTTTTCGGGCTTTTGAAGGCTTCGCATTCCCGACAACCCTTGCCCAACGGAGGATACTACAGAAGGAAGCGTTTCAGCAATCGCCTGCCCGCAAACTTCCACAGCACGTAAGGCTTCCGAAACCTATGGCCAACAAAAAACCGTCCGACAACGCGTAAGCAATTGTCGGACGGTTCGTTTATGTAACGAGGGAAATGCTGGCAAACTTTCTACCCTAGCGTGGCAAGAAGCGAATTGCTTACGCAACTGCTACTGCCCGCTTGCCAATAAGGTGTGACAGCCTTTTCTCTTCGTGCGAATCGGGATAAGAAGGCTTATTCCCACTCAATGGTTGAAGGCGGCTTTGACGAGATGTCGTAGCATACGCGGTTAACTCCCTTGACGTGGTTGATAATATCGTTTGAAACCTTCGCAAGGAATTCGTAAGGAAGGTGTGCCCAGTCTGCCGTCATGGCATCGGTACTAGTCACAGAACGAAGAGCGACAGCACGTTCGTAAGTACGCTCATCACCCATTACACCTACGCTCTTGACGGGAAGCAATACCACGCCTGCCTGCCATACCTGGTTGTAGAGCGTCGTTTCGTTGCCTTCCGCGTCGGTCGTCTTCCATTCGCGGAGAGAACGGATAAAGATATCGTCAGCATCCTGGAGTACGCGTACCTTCTCGGGAGTAATATCGCCCAAAATACGAACAGCGAGTCCGGGACCAGGGAAAGGATGACGGCTGATGAGGTGTTCGGGCATCCCCATCTCGCGACCTACGCAGCGCACCTCGTCCTTGAAGAGCCACTTAAGGGGCTCACACAGACGGAGGTTCATCTTTTCGGGAAGACCACCTACGTTATGGTGACTCTTGATGACCTTGCCGGTAATATTGAGGCTCTCAATGCGGTCGGGATAGATGGTACCCTGTGCCAACCACTTGGCATCGGTGATTTTCTGTGCTTCCGCGTCAAACACATCGATAAAGCCCTTACCGATAATCTTTCGCTTCTGCTCCGGATCCGTCACGCCTTCCAATTCTTTGAAGAACTTGGCACTGGCATCCACACCAATCACGTTAAGACCGAGGCATTCGTAATCATGAAGTACATCGCGGAACTCATTCTTACGTAACATGCCGTGATCGACAAAGATACAGGTCAGGTTGTTGCCAATGGCTTTGTTAAGCAACACTGCCGCAACGGAACTGTCGACACCGCCTGAAAGACCCAAGATAACACGGTCGTTGCCCAACTCCTTCTTCAACTCTGCTACCGTCGTTTCTACGAAAGAAGCGGAGCTCCAGTCCTGACGACTGCCACAAATGTTGACTACGAAGTTCTTGAGCAGAAGTGTACCCTGCAACGAGTGGAACACCTCGGGATGGAACTGAACACCCCAGAGCTGTTCGCCCTCAGCTTGGTAAGCTGCATACTTTACTTTGTCAGTTGAAGCGATACAACGGAAGCCTTCAGGAATGGCAGTAATTGTATCACCGTGACTCATCCATACTTGAGAATGAGCTTCGAAACCTTGGAACAAGGGATTGTCGTTTTCAATGAAGCCAAGGTTCGCACGTCCGTACTCACGGCTTTCTGCTGGTTCAACCTTGCCACCATAGAGCTGTGACATATACTGCGCACCGTAGCAAATGCCTAAGATGGGGTATTTGCCTCGAATGGCAGACAGGTCAACCTTAAACGCTTCGGGGTCGTACACACTGTAAGGCGAACCAGACAGAATGACACCGATCACGGAGGGATCGTCATGCGGGAACTTGTTGTAGGGAAGAATCTCGCAGAAGGTGTCCATTTCGCGCACACGACGTCCAATCAGCTGGGTGGTCTGTGAGCCGAAATCGAGAATGATTATTTTTTGTTGCATAGAATATAGAGGGTTGTATCAATCAATAAATGGGGACACACAAGTGTTGTTTCCGTCGAAGACTTCAAAAGTGTAAGCCTACCAAGCAATGACTACGCGCATCAACAGAGCCAGACGCCCGAAGCGCATTCCTCATCACTTTCCAGACCTTCATTTCTCAGTCGAACTGAATCGTCTTAGCCGGTTCAACGCGTGAAACAAAGAAACTGGGCAATACCATGGCCAACATCATCAGCAAGAGCGACGCGAGGTTGATACCTACAAGCCACTGGAGGTTCATGCTCACAGGGACTGCTTCCACATAATATTGCGCAGGATCGAGCTTGACTAAATGCGCGTAATGTTGGAGACCCAAAAGTCCTAAACCCAACACATTGCCAATCAGCATACCACGCAAAATAAGGAAAGAGGCAAACCAGAGGAAGGTGTGACGGATGCGACGATTAGAAGCACCCAACGCCTTCAACACGCCAATCGTAGAAGTTCGCTCTAAGATCAAAATCAGCAATCCGCTAATCATCGTAATACCCGACACGCAAATCATGATAATAAGTATCACCATCACATTCAGGTCAAGCATTTCGAGCCAAGCCAGTACGGAGGCAGTACGAGGATGCTGATCAATACTGATGACCCGGTACGGTCGGCCGTAACGGTCGGCACGGTGGTCGAGCTTTTGGGCCAGCAAAGCTTGTACTGTGGGCAACTCGTCGTAAGAATGAAGATGCACCTCCAAGCCACTGCTTTGTTCGGGAAGCCAATTGTTCAAACGGTTGACTGTATAAAGATCCGTCAGGACAAACGTCTTGTCAAACTGATGAAGATGGGTTTCGTAAATACCAGCCACCTTAAAACGACGTTGCTTGACAACGTCAGAAAAGTAGTAACTGTAGATACGGTCACCAACTTTCAGCCCCAGTTGTTTAGCCATCATGCGCGAGATAACAATGGAGTTGGAAGAGCAATCGTCACGAAACTCGGGCAATTCGCCTTCCACCAACTGCGAGCGCATGAAGCTCAAATCGTAATCCTGTGCCACCCCTTTGAGCATCATACCGGCAAAGTCGTCCTTGGTCTTAAAGATACCCATCTTTTCAGACACACGTTGCACACGTTGCACGCCCGGAGTCTGGCTGACCAAATCTCTGATCGCTTTGTCAGTCACCACCGGATAACTCTCAGGGGAGCTGAAGGATGCGGGGTCAAAAACTTCTATGGGAGAAGCAAATCCCGTCAACTTATGCTGTACTTCTCGCTGGTATCCCTTAACCACACCGACGGTAATCAACATAACGGCCAGTCCGATGGCGATGCCCGCTGTAGCAATACGAATGGCAGGAGCCGAAGCATTGCGCGAAGTCGTAGAAGCTAAGGGACTGCTATGAAAGAACCTTTTGGCAAGGAAGAGAGAGAGCATAAGTAAGTTTAGAATTATAGAAAAGCGGCTGAATAATCTATGGTGCGTCTGTAAGCAAGAAGTGTAAAGGGCAAACCAAGAACTGCTTCTACGTTCCCCACTTTCCGCTCTCCACCGTTATTTACAGAATCAGCCTGTACAAAGAGAGTTTTTTAAGAACAAACAAGAGCACAGATGGGAGTCATCAGACTCCCGCTCTTTAGATTTCTCGTCCGGGATACGCTTCCAGTGCCTTTTCTAAAACGATGAGTGCATGCTGCAAGTCTTCCTTGTTCAGCACATAAGCAATGCGCACTTGGTTACGTCCGGCACCTGGTGTCGTATAAAAACCAGCAGCAGGCGCCATCATCACCGTCGCTCCTTCGTACTCAAAATCGGTCAAGCACCACGCGCAGAACTTTTCCGCGTCGTCCACAGGAAGCTTGGCTACTGTATAAAAAGCACCCATCGGAATGGGAGAATAAACACCGGAAATCCGATTGAGTCCGTCAATCAAACATTTACGTCGCTCGACATACTCATCATACATTTCGCGTGCATATTCACCAGGCTCGTCCATGGAAGCCTCAGCTACGAGCTGACCAATCAATGGAGGACTCAAGCGCGCCTGACAGAATTTCATGACCGCCTTTCGTACCTCCACATTTTTGGTTATCAAGGCTCCAATACGGATGCCGCACTCACTGTAACGCTTAGAAACGGAGTCAATGAGCACCACATTCTCCTCGATGCCTTCGAGATGGCAAGCTGAAATATAAGGCGAACCGGTATAGATAAACTCACGGTAGACCTCATCAGAAAAGAGGTACAAATCGTACTTCTTGACCAAATCACGAATCTGATTCATCTCCCGACGGGTATATAAGTACCCGGTCGGGTTATTGGGATTGCAAATCAAGATGGCACGGGTGCGCTCGTTGATGAGCTCTTCAAACTTTTCGACCTTAGGCAAGGAGAATCCCTCCTCGATGGTCGTCGCAATCGTTCGAATGTGCGCACCTGCAGAGATGGCAAATGCCATGTAGTTTGCATAAGCTGGTTCGGGAACGATAATCTCATCCCCTGGGTTCAGACAGGACAGAAAAGCAAAAAGCACTGCTTCCGAACCTCCGGCAGTAATAATAATGTCGTCTGCCGAAAGATGAATATCGTACTTTTCATAATAATGCGTCAGCTTCTCCCGATAACTGCGAAATCCCTGACTGGGACTATACTCCAACACCTTGCGATCGATGTGGCGCAGTGCATTTAGCCCCGCTTCCGGAGTCGGAAGGTCAGGCTGACCGATATTCAAATGATACACATGCGTTCCACGGTCTTTGGCGGCCGTAGCAAGGGGTGCCAACTTTCGAATCGGAGATTCGGGCATCACGATAGCGCGCTCAGAAATCTTAGGCATGTCGTTTGGTTTTAATATCGTGAATGATGGGGCTTTGCTCTCCGATACGAAAAGGTAGTGGCGTTGAAACGACTGTTCCAAACGAATGGAACAACCTTCCAAATCCTTTTAAAATACGACCCTGCATCAAAACGGAGAAGAAGCCCATTAAAAAATGAAAGTAGCTAAACGGTGTTGCCACAGTCTAACGGCTTATTAAAGACGGAACAAATTTAGTAGAAGCAATGCAACACACAAAAAATATGAGGCAAAAAGTAAATGCTTCTAACATTTGGTGAAGACGTTACGCTGTTTCGCTACATGGTAACAGGCATTCCTTATCGCTCCACAGCCTGACAGAGGTATTTTCGAACGAACTCCTTGCGATGAAGGAAACGCTGTATGCTGACTCCTAAACTATACCAGGGGCGGAAGCACTCATAGAAAAAGAGGTATGGACCATAAGTTGCTTCACCCAATGCTTGCAAACTGCGGCGCAAGCAATAAGCCGGCAAAAACAAAAAGATGCCGAAAAGCAAAAGAGCGATGAGGTCGAGGTAGATCCAGTTCAAATCGTAGGTAGCAGTCTGAATGAGCTGAAGCGTACGAAGCAGTGCATAGGTCACAAACGACAGCGCAAACAAGTGAAAGAGCATCGTAGCAAACTTCCATCGATAGGAGGTACGCCAACTTACTCCGCGCAGGCGACGCTTGACTTCGGCATCCATCACTCGTCTCATCTTTAAAACACCAACCGTAGGAAGTTGTTCCGTCAGGCGGGTATCTTCCGAACAGAGCATGGTGCAGCACTCGGGGGTCACATGATGGAAAGCCAGGAGGGCTTCTTCTCCGAATGGCAGCAAAAGGCTGTCAGCAAAGCCACGCTGTTCGAGAAACCAACTACGGCGCACGGCGTAGTTCGACATTTCGCTTCCCAACACGATGCCCTCCTCGTAAGCTTCCAACCGATTCGTGAAGGCATAAATGCGCTCCAAGATAGCCCGACGTGCTCGTTGACTGCCGTTAGACTCATAATTATAGTAAGCCTCGATGAAATTGATTTCGGGGAGGAAATGTTCCGCAAAATGTTGCAACCACCTGTCGTTATTGGGCTTCGTTTCCGGATTGACCACAATGACCCATTCACTATGAGCTGCCTTGATACCCAAGCTAATAGCCAGTTTTCGCAATTCGATGTGGCGCGAACTTTGGGGGACATGGGTCACCCGGAGCGAACGGTATTGTACCTGGAGCCGCTGGAGTAGTTCGTCCGTCTCATCTGTCGACAACTGATCCGACACAATGACTTCAAAGCGTCCCGCATATTTCTGTTCCAACAGGCAAGGCAGCAAACGCTCTAAGTGAACTACCTGGTTGCGGGCAGGCACGACAATTGTCACAAACGGGTAAACCGTAGCCTTAGCGGGAGGCAAGTTATACAGTGCCGAATGTGTAGCCACCTCGATGACTTGTGCCTCGCGCTGCCATCCTGCATATTTATGAGCCAGGGGGAAATACCGCCAACGAATCAGGTAAAGACATACCAACACCAAAGCCATCCACAAAAGCAGACCGCCCAACCACCAATAAATCGAATCGGAGAAAAGAAAATCCATAAGCATAATTCAAAAAGCTTTGCTGACAAAAGGTTTTACTGTCGCTACGTTTACCAACGTACGATTTACGAGCGACCTTGCCGACGCAACTCCGCACACACAATGGCGGTAGCAACGGCTACATTCAAACTCTCGCTTGCACAGCCTTCGGCGGCAAACGATGGTATCAGCAAGCGGTGTGTCACGCAAGCGCCCACTTCCGAAGTGATGCCCTTGCCTTCATTCCCCATCACGATGACACCACACGAGGAAGAAAGCTGTTGGGTATAAAGGTCTTCCCCATCTAAAAAGGTTCCGTAAATAGGCACACGCCCCTTCAGCGGCTGTAACAAGACAGGAAGCGAACAGTAGTGCACCCGCACCGTACCAATGGCACCCATCGTAGCCTGTACCACCTTGGGGGCATAGACATCGGCCGTGTCGGGAGAGGCAAACACGTGTCGGATGCCAAACCAATCGGCTATGCGCAGTATGGTTCCCAGGTTACCCGGGTCTTGCACTCCGTCAAGTGCCAGACAAAGCTCTGACTGTGCAACCGTAGCCCAATCCTGCCAAGACTCGTCGGAAGCCGGCATCTCAAACAGGGCAACGCAATCACGCGGCGTGCGGAGTTGCGACAGACGTTCCAGCTCCTGTTGCGTAATGCAGACCACTTCCTTCACACGAAACGAAGGAAGGCGAGAAGCTATTCGCGTCTGAAATTCTTCGGTTGCATACAAACAACGACACGACAAATAAGGCAACAAGTCTATCACCGCCTTGGGACCCTCTACGACAAAGCATCGGGCTGCATCCCGGTACTTCTTCTGACTGAGGGAATGAATGTATTTAATGGTGTTCTTTGTAATCAAAACAATTAAAGTACTACTTTAAATAAATGGACTAAAAAGAAAGAATGGAAAACCCAATCTATTTGCCTTCCGAAGGAAGAAAACAAAATGACTTCAGCCAGGGAAACCACACCCTGTACAAGGAGGTTTTGAAGCCCGCAGTCTTTCTAAAAAACAGGCGCAAAGCTACGAAGTTATTCCTTAAACCCTTACCTTTGCTTCGTGAAAAAGGTCAAGACTACTCCATTATATCCATTCTTACTCGCGAATATACACCCGTATGTTCGCGCTTTCTTGCTCTTAACTTTCTCGTTGATTCTCTCTGCTTGCAGTAGTCAGAAATTTCTGCAATCAGGTCAAAGTGTACTCTCTGACGTAAAGGTAACCTCTGCTTCATCCAACTTCAAGGCCAATGCTTACCGCAACTATGTACGTCAGGAAGCCAATGCAAAATGGTTTACTTTGTTCAAAGTTCCCTTAGGCATCTATTGCCTCTCCAAGGCAGATTCCATCAAGGGGAAGAAGGGCTTTTCGCGCATCTTGCGCAACATCGGCGAGGCGCCTGTCGTCTATGACAGCACCCTGACCAAGTATAGTATGAACAACTTGGAACAGGCCATGAGGAATGATGGCTATCTGCACGCCACGACCGACACTTTAATCCACCACAAGACCTATAAGACCCAGGTCAATTACATTCTGCGCCCCGGACCGCGCTTCTACATTCAAGAGCTTACCTACGACTTCGACCACCCCAACCTCCATCGGGCCTTTCAAGCCGATTCGGCCGCAACCCTCCTCAAACGAGGGATGCCGCTCAATCTCAATAAGCTCTCGGAAGAGCGTGGACGCATTGTCAAAGCCTTACACGACCGTGGCTTTTATTACCTCAACAAAGATTACATCAGCTACGACATCGACACTCTTGCCGGGTCACTCGGAGCCGCCGTCCACCTGCGTTTTCGCCATCCCCACGAAGTCGATACGCAAACGGTCTATACGCCCCAACGGTTTCGCCAGATTCGCGTCATCGAAGAGGGTACGGACTACACGTCTGAAGCTCCCCGTGACTCTGTAGACTATGGCAACCTGCGCTTTAAATACGTCGGTTACCCTCACTTAAACAAGCGCGTCTATCTCTCACACATCGGCTTGCGTCCAGACAGTTTGTACCGCGAGCGCGAAGTGCAAAGCATCTACAGCAACCTCAATGCCCTGCCGGCTATCAGTTATACGACACTAAAGCTCTATCCCGTCCCCGGGAAGCCCTCCTTGTTAGACTGTGACATCACTCTGCGACGAAAGAAGCCCCACAGCATCGGGCTGGAACTGGAAGGCACCAACACGTCGGGCGACCTCGGTGCGGCTGTAGCACTGACCTACAGCAACCGCAACCTGTTTCGAGGTTCCGAACTCTTTGCACTCAAGCTGCGCGGAGCCTATGAAGCCATTACGGGACTGGAAGGCTATTCCAACCAAAACTACATTGAGTGGAGTGCAGAGGCCAACCTGCGGTTCCCTACCCTGCTGTTGCCTTTTATCAGTATTGACTCCAAGCGCCAGCTAAAGGCTACGTCGGAAGCCAAACTGATGTACGACATGCAAGACCGTCCCGAGTTCCACCGACGCGTACTTACCGGAGCCTGGGCATATCGTTGGAATCGAACGAGCAATCCACGCTGGCAAAACCGTTGGGATTTGCTCTCGCTCAACTATGTTTACATGCCGTGGATTTCAGAGACGTTCCGTAAAGAGTATCTCGAAGGCGACGACCCTTATTATTCTGTATTGAAATACAGTTACGAGGACCTCTTTATCATGAACATGGGCTACAGCTTCGTCTATAATTCCTTGCACGATGCGGCCAATCTGCCCACGGGACTCTATCAAACCAATGGTTTTCAAATCAAAGCCAGTGTTGAAATAGCCGGTAACCTGCTCTATGGTCTTTCCAAGGCAACGCGAAGCCACCGGAACAGCAACGGCAACTATCAATTTCTGGGCATAGCTTATTCGCAGTACGCCAAGCTCGATTTTGACTTTACCAAAAGTGTCATTCTCAACGACCGCAACTCGCTTGCCTTCCATGCAGCCTTTGGCATCGGCATCCCTTACGGTAACTCAACCATTCTTCCTTACGAGAAGCGTTACTTTGCCGGAGGTGCTAACAGCGTACGAGGCTGGAGCGTCCGCGAACTGGGTCCGGGCTCCTATCGCGAAAAGGACGGCCGCATCAACTTCATCAACCAGACGGGTAACTTGAAATTAGACCTGAGTGCCGAACTGCGTACCTTCCTCTTCTGGAAATTACACGGAGCCTTCTTTATCGATGCCGGCAACGTGTGGAACACCCGCTCGTATCCCGACATGAACGGAGCCCTGTTTAAGTTCAACCGCTTCTACAAAGAAATTGCTGTGGCTTACGGCTTAGGTTTACGCTTAAACTTCGACTACTTTATTCTCCGCCTCGACGGCGGCATGAAGGCTATCAACCCGGCGGTCACTTCCGGCCGTTTGCACTACCCGATTACCCAACCCAGCTTCAAACGTGACTTTACGCTCCACTTTGCTGTGGGCTTACCTTTCTGATCAAATCACCTTCACCCCATGTTACAATTCATATCCTTAGCTTCCGGCAGTGACGGAAACTGTTATTATATGCGTTGCGATGGCTACGGTCTGCTTATCGACCTGGGCATCGGTATCCGAAAGTTCAAGCGTGCCTTTTCAGACTACGGGCTCCAACTGGCTCAAATCCGCGCCATGCTCGTCACCCACGACCACACCGACCACGTCAAGGCGGTCGGGGCGCTCTCCCAAGAGTTTCGCATCCCGGTCTACACATCCAAGAAGGTACACGCCTCGATGCAAGCCAATCATTACTTTGCCAAGAAAGTTCCTGCCGAGTTTCAACAGATTATTACCCACGGAACCCCCTTCGACCTGGGGCCGTTTCACATCACTGCCTTCTTCGTGCCTCATGACAGCGCGGAGAACAATGGTTACCTCATCGAAGTCGAAGACAAGAAGTTTGTCATCATGACCGACATCGGACATTTTACGGAAGAAATGCCCGACTTCGTATCGCAAGCCACCCATTTGATTATCGAGTCAAATTACGAACCGGGCATGCTCGAAGGAGGACGCTATCCCGCCCGACTGAAAGGACGCATCAGCGGCCCTAACGGACACATCAGCAACGGAGAAACAGCCCATTTTTTGGCTCAACACCTTTCGCCCGAACGCATCCAATACATTTGGCTGTGCCACTTAAGTGCTGAGAACAACCTGCCCCGACTGGCGCAGGACGCTTCGGTTCAAGCACTCACCGAGGCGGGCTTTACCCTCAACGAGGGCGACAGTCCCCGCTTACAGGTATTGCCTCGACGCACGCCTACGTTGCTCATGGATTTATAGAAGCGGACCTTGATTCCCGCTCGACACCTCATCTACCTTCTTTCTCCTATGCGAAAAATTCTGATCTTCCTCCCGCTCCTGCTGTTGACCACCCTCATTTCCTGTATGAAGGATGAAGAATATACGGTAAACCCAGCCGATTGCTTGACCTTCAGCACGGACACCGTAGCTTTTGACACAATCATCAGCGGAAGCCCTACCAACACGTATACTTTCTCCGTACACAACCCCTCCAAGAAGGCAATCCGCATCCCGCAAGTTGTCTTGGAGCAGGGGGCGAACTCTCCCTTTCGGGTCAACGTAGACGGCACGCCGCTCCAGGAAGGTGTCGCTCACGACTTTGAGATTGCCGCAAAGGATAGCCTGATAGTCTACCTGATGGCCAATGTGCCAGAGATAGACAACGACCTGCCCATCGACGTCAGTGACAAGCTGACGTTTACGACAGAGGCAGGAGTTAGCCAGAGTGTAGTCTTGACCGCGTCGGGACAAGCGGTCATCCCCTTGCAAGGCAAACGAATCACGGAGGACATAACGCTCGAAGCCAAGCGTCCTTACCGCATCATGGACAGCTTGGTAGTAGAAGCCGGGCATACACTTACTTTAGCCGCAGGCACAAACTTCCTCTTCCATGCCAAAGCCCAACTCATCGTCTACGGTACGTTGAAGGTTACGGGGACAGCCCAACAGCCTGTCACCTTACGTGGCGACCGCCTGGGCAATATGTTCGACGGGCAACCTTACGACCGTATCCCGGGACAATGGGGAGGTATCGTGCTCAAGTCTTCCTCCTACGACAATCACATCAACTTCGCCGACATTCACAGTGGTACCTTCGGCATTCAGGCAGACTCTGCAGACGTAAAACGTACGAAGTTGACTCTCGAAAACTCCATTGTGCACAATACGTCTGGCAACGGACTTGATCTGCGCATGGTCAATGCCTATATAGGCAACTCGCAACTGACGAATGCGGGAGGCAACTGCGTTCAAGTACGCGGTGGCGATGTGCGTCTCATCCATTGCACCCTTGCCCGCTTTTATGTCTTCAAGGGAGGGAACGGCGTGGCCTTAGACTTTGCCAACCACGACAATGGGATACGCCTTCCGCTCGAGCGCTTGCTTGTGGCCAATTCGGTAGTAACGGGCTATCAAGACGACGAAATCATGGGCAACCAGAACATGGAACAAAAGGACGATGCCTTTGCCTATCGCTTTCGTAACTGCTTGCTGAATACGCCCAAGCCCAAGGAGGAAACCAGTCAAATGGAAAATTGCCAATGGGACTGGGATGACGACACGACGGCCGAAGGAGATACGCTTGTCACCAAAGACAAGAACTTCCTGCCCGAACCCGATTTAGACAAGCTCCTCTTTAGTTTCGAGCTTTCGCCCCATTCCAAAGCAATCGGACACGCTGATCCTGCCATTACGGCAGAGACCTATCCCGTTGACCGCAAAGGAACACCTAGAGGTTCGACCCCTGACATAGGTTGTTACCAATATGTCAAACCTGCGTCAAAACCTTGAACTTGCTCCTTCGAACAACGACTAAGGGCGCAAGCGGCCTTGTTTCAGTTTCACTATTATATATCATCGACAGACTCTTTTCATTCTCTATAAAATGGCAGACTCAACCTATAGTGCTAAGAAGACGGGCAAACGTCCGTATACCAGCAAGAAAGAGCAAGCTCCCCTGACCGACAATTACGGTCATCTCCAACCCCAGGCCACTGACTTCGAACAAGCGGTCTTGGGTGCACTCCTTATCGAAAAGGATGCTTACTACCAGGTCAGCGAAATCCTGCGACCCGAAAGCTTCTATGACGCGCGCCACCGCATCATCTATGAGGCCATACGCCGTCTCAACCTCGAAGAACGTCCTGTGGACATCTTGACTGTCACCGAACAGCTGCGCAGTACCAACAAGCTCGAGGAAGTGGGCGGTCCGTTCTACATCACACAACTGAGCGGTATGGTGGCTTCATCGGCTCACATCGAATACCACGCACGCGTCATCGCCCAGAAGGCTACCGCCCGCGAACTGATTACTTACACCAGCGGCATTCAGACCAAGGCTTTCGATGCTACGCAAGACATCGACGAACTGATGCAAGAAGCGGAAGGTAAACTCTTTGAGCTGTCGCAGACAAACCTTAAGAAGGACTATACACAGATTGATCCGGTCATCAAAGAGGCGTACGAAATGTTGCAGAAGGCTGCCGCACGTACGGACGGTATGAGCGGTATCGCTTCGGGATTTACTGCGCTTGACAAGATTACTTCGGGTTGGCAAAATTCGGACTTGGTCATTCTGGCCGCCCGTCCTGCCATGGGTAAGACGGCCTTTGCCTTGAGTATGGCGAAGAATATTGCCGTCGATCAACAAATTCCGACTGCGATGTTCTCGTTGGAAATGTCAAACGTACAGTTGGTCAATCGTATGATTGTCAATGTGTGCGAAATCAAGGGTGAAACCCTCAAGAGCGGTCAGCTCAAACCCTTCGAATGGAGTCAGCTCGACCACCGCATCAAGCAACTGGTCGGTGCCCCACTCTATGTGGACGATACGCCTTCACTGTCGGTGTTCGAATTGCGTACGAAAGCACGCCGACTGGTTCGCGAACACGGCGTCAAGATTCTGATGATTGACTACCTTCAGCTGATGAATGCTTCGGGCATGAATTTCGGTAGCCGTCAGGAAGAAGTTTCTACCATCTCCCGCTCACTCAAGGGGTTGGCTAAGGAACTGAACATCCCGATTCTCGCCCTCTCCCAGTTGAACCGTGGTGTGGAAAGCCGTGAAGGCTCTGACAAGCGTCCGCAGCTCTCCGACCTCCGTGAATCGGGTGCCATCGAGCAGGACGCCGACATGGTGCTTTTCATTCACCGCCCCGAGTACTACAAGATTTACCAGGACGAAGCGGGACACGACTTGCGCGGCAAAGCTGAAATCATCATTGCCAAGCACCGTAACGGTGCGGTCGGCAACGTGCTGCTGACCTTCCGCGGCGAATACGCCCGTTTCCAGAATCCGGAAGAAGGGGCTGGACTCGATGACGCAAAGGGCAATCCCTTTGCAGAAGGCGGAACGGGCAACGACGGTGGATTCAACAACGGCAATATACTGAGTTCAAACTTTTCGGGGGGTCAGGAGTTCATGCCGCCTGAATTAAACAACAATTTCCCGCCACTCTCTTCGGGTGATCCCTTTGCCCCCATGGGAAACAATAATGAACCGCCGTTCTAACCAAATTCCACAACAGCAATCGACATACACACATTATACGAAGCTACGCTTTATGACTCACCTCTCGTTCCATCCCTCGGAACGAGAGGCTTTTTTGTGCCCAAACATTCATTGCTCCCAGGCTCTCGAAAAGACAGACTAAAAGCACCATGCTTGCCCCGAGGTGTTTGAAAGCTGTACACGCCAAAGGAACCCATTCCCTACAGCACGAAGAAGTTCAACGCGTTACAACCACCGCAAATCATCAGCTAGCAGAGGTTAAAACGCGCACAACCGCTTCTTTCCCCAATGTAATCAGAGGTGCAAAGCCCAATAGCCCTCCTTGCTCACGCGCAATCTAAGGTTCGCTCGTTACCGACCGCTACAGAAGCGCCGTGTCAGACAATCGACGAAGGGTGGGAAGCTTATACGGACAGCGTATAAGTCTCCCACCCTTCGTCGATGGCTTTAATCAGCCGGGGTATAATGTCGCCACTTAGGTTCGATGATCGAATACGTCGGGCGGACATCCGCTCCACTTCTTCACGAGCTATCCGTACATAAACGGTCATTCATTTCCACCTTGACACGAAGCCACACTACGGAGCACGTAGACCACTACCACCTCAGGTGAATGAGCCTTCAACCGACACAAGCGGTTAAAACCCAAGCGACCTCACTGGCGTGCATGCAAACATCCTCTAGAAAAGACGACAGACGCCGAACGAGGCAGCGAACCTAATTGAGTCCCAAAGATAATCATTTCGTTGGAAGTAAGCAAATCGCTGCAAAACCTGCAAATAGAAGTGCGGAAAGAAGACAGAAGGCACAGCCCCAAACTCCACTTGACACCTTCGTGCACACAAAGCTGATTGCACCAGACAGACCAACAGGCCAGGCGCAGCAAGAGTGGTGACACACCGAAACAATTAGCACCCCCTGCCAAACAACGTCCTCACCCAGAGCCAGTTACTCAAAACCAACACGAAACACGCAAAATCCACCGGTTTCAACAGAAAACTTACAGCGAAGACCTTGCCAATAAATAAAATAGTTGTACTTTTGCACGCCGATTATTATCAAGGGTACCCTTAGTGCCCAACCAAGAGTTAATAGTTACGTCCTATTTTGGCCTGGACGTAATGGTTAGTAAGCTCTTGGAAAGATAAACATTAGTAGTTACAATTTAATTCAAACAAAAGTGGACACTTTAAGTTACAAGACCATTTCTGCTAACAAAGAGACCGCACAAAAAGAATGGGTAGTAGTTGACGCTACGGATCAGGTTCTCGGTCGTCTTTGCACCAAAGTTGCCAAACTGCTGCGCGGTAAGTACAAACCCAACTTCACTCCGCACGTAGATTGTGGTGACAACGTTATCATCATCAACGCCGACAAGATCCAGCTCACTGGTAAGAAGTGGACGGATCGTGTTTATCTCACTTACACGGGTTATCCTGGTGGTCAGCGCGAGCATACTCCCGCAAGCATCATGGCAAAGCCCAACGGCGCAGACAAGCTTTTCCGTCGCGTAGTAAAAGGTATGTTGCCCAAGAACAAGCTCGGTGCTAAGCTCCTCACTAACCTCTACGTTTACGAAGGTGGTGACCACAAGCACGAAGCACAGTCTCCCAAGGCAATTGATATTAACCTCCTCAAATAACTAAGCAGCAATGGAAATGATTAATGCATTAGGTCGTCGTAAAAGCGCCATCGCCCGTATCTACGTAACGGAAGGTACTGGTAAAATTACCATTAATAAGAGAGACCTTACGGAATACTTCCCCTCTCCCATCCTGCAGTTCGTTGTTAAGCAGCCCCTCACGCTCCTCGATGTTGCTGAAAAGTATGACATCAAGGTAAACCTCTGCGGTGGTGGTTTCACGGGTCAGAGCCAGGCTCTCCGCCTCGCTATTGCTCGTGCTCTCGTAAAAATCAACGCTGAAGACAAGAAGGCACTCCGTGCTGAAGGCTTCATGACGCGTGACCCGCGTGCTGTTGAGCGTAAAAAGCCCGGTCAGCCCAAGGCTCGTCGTCGCTTCCAGTTCAGCAAGCGTTAATATGCCTACTGCAGACGTTGGACACTCTCCCTGCTATTTTTCAGATTGGAAGTTTCAACTTCTGCCATCAGGCTTCGCCAAGTAATATTCGGCGCTCGCTGCTGGATTTACGTTTAGTATCTAAACCTTTAGGACTTTCTCCTCAACCGAGAAACTACCCGAAGGCTGGTTGAAGTCGGAAGACAAAACAAAACAACTTACAAGAAAGTAAACGAACAAACAAATCATTCTGAATCATGTCCAGAACAAATTTTGACACCCTCTTGGAGGCTGGTTGCCACTTCGGTCACCTCAAGCGCAAATGGAATCCTGCTATGGCTCCTTACATCTTCATGGAGCGTAACGGCATTCATATCATCGACCTCCATAAGACTGTCGCAAAGATCGACGAAGCTGCTGAAGCTCTCAAAGCTATCGCTAAGCAAGGCAAGCGCGTCCTCTTCGTAGCTACTAAGAAACAAGCAAAGCAGGTAGTAGCCGACAAGGCTGCTTCTGTAAACATGCCCTACGTGACTGAACGCTGGCCGGGCGGTATGCTCACCAACTTCCCCACCATCCGTAAGGCTGTGAAGAAAATGGCCAATATCGACAAACTCATGAGCGACGGTACGTACTCTAACTTGTCTAAGCGTGAAATTCTTCAGATTTCTCGCCAGCGCGCAAAGTTGGAGAAGAACCTCGGTTCTATCGCTGACCTGACTCGCCTTCCCGCAGCTCTCTTCGTTGTTGACGTATGCAAGGAGCACATCGCAGTGAAGGAAGCTCAGCGCCTCGGTATCCCCGTATTCGGTATTGTTGATACAAACTCTAACCCCAACGTAGTTGACTACCTCATCCCCGCTAACGATGACTCTAACAAGAGTATCGAAGCTATCCTCGACGCTCTCTGCGGTGCTATCGCTGAAGGTGTTGAAGAGCGCAAGGCTGAGAAGGTTGACACTGAAGCTGCTGGTGAAGGCGAAGCTGCTAAGGCTCCCCGCAAGCGCGCTTCCAAGGCTCGTGCCGAGAAGGAAGAAGCTGCTCCCGCTGCTGAAGAGGCTACGGCTGAGTAATTAGATTTACCAAGTTCTTGGTTACAAGGGGCGAAAGTCGAAGGTTAGTATTGCCATCCAAATGACTAAGAAAGCTTTTCAGACTGACGCATCTGGTAACCAGGAACTTTCTTTTTATACACAAGTTTAATCGTTAATATATTTCCAAGAAATGGGAGTAGGATTAGAAGATATCAAGAAACTTCGCACCATGACTGGTGCTGGTTTGGGTGACTGCAAGAAGGCACTCGCTGAAACAAACGGTAACATTGAAGAAGCCGTTGAAATCATCCGTAAGAAAGGACAGGCTGTTGCCGCTAAGCGTTCTGACCGCGAAGCTGCTGAAGGTGCTGTACTCGTAAAGCAGGAGAACGGTTTCTCTGCAATCATCGCCCTCAAGTGTGAGACGGACTTCGTTGCTAAGAACGAAGATTTCGTAAAGCTCGCTCAGGACATCCTCGACCTCGCTGTTGCTAATAAGTGCAAGAGCCTTGACGAGGTGAAGGCATTGCAACTCGGTGACCACACGGTAGCTGACGCTGTTACGGATCGTAGCGGTATCACGGGTGAAAAGATGGAACTCGACGGTTACAACTTCATCGAAGGTGACAACGTTTCTATCTATGACCACATGGGTCGCCACATGCTCTGCACGATGGTTCAGACGAACAAGCCCGCTGAAGAGCAGGCTCACAACATTGCTATGCAGGTTGCAGCGATGAACCCCGTTGCTTTGAACGAAGAAAGCGTTCCCGAAAGCGTGAAGGCTGAAGAGTTCAAGGTTGCCATCGAAAAGACGAAGGAAGAGCAGATCAATAAGGCTGTAGAGGCTGCTATCAAGAAGGCTGGCTTCAACCTTTACACGGCTGAAAGCGAGGAACACCTCGAAGAAGGCATCATGAAGGGTCACATCACGGCTGAGCAGGCTGACCAGATTCGCGAAATCAAGAAGACGGCTGCTGAACAAAAGGCTGCAAACCTTCCCGAACAGATGATTCAGAACATCGCTAACGGTCGTATGAACAAGTTCTACAAGGAGTCTTGCCTCTTGAACCAGGAGTACATCCAGGACAGCAAGATGTCTGTTGCTGACTACTTGAAGGCAGCTGACAAGGAACTCACGATTGTTGACTTCAAGCGTTTCACGCTCCGTGCTGAATAATCTTCTTCAGTAACAAGAAGACTTACATTACATAAAGAAAGCCGCATCCCTTTACGGGTATGCGGCTTTCTTTATGGGTAGATTTGAATGAGTTATTCTCCTTTTTCTCTTATTTGTAATCGGACAAGTAAGATGAACTGACGAAATAATCACAACTTTGCATAACCTTTGAACACATTGCCCCGACAAGAAATGAATCCTTCAATCTACTGGCAACATAATCAACCATTATACATTTATCGTTATGCGTAACAATTACTTATCGCGCTCAAGCGTACGCCTCGGCATCCTCTGGATGCTGTTGATTCCCTTGATTGCGCAGGCTCAACGCCATCCGAGTTACTATCAAAGTGCCAAGGGAGCTAATGGTTCCAACCTCAAGACGGCGCTCTTCAGAATTATCAGTGAACACGAAGCACGAAGCTACAAACAGCTCTGGCAAGATTTTAAGAAGACGGACGTTCGCCCCGATGGCAAGATTTGGGACATTTATTCCAATGCCACCAACTACACGCCGGGCGGTTCGGCACAAGGTGCTAACTACAAAAAGGAAGGTGACTCGTATAACCGCGAACATTCCTTCCCGAAGAGTTGGTTTGATGATGGCCACCCCATGTACACGGACCTCTTCCACCTCTACCCTTCTGACGGTTATGTAAACAACCGTCGCTCAAACTATCCTTTTGGTGAAACCAACGGCGAAATGTACACCTCAAAGAATGGATACTCTAAGTTAGGTTCTTGCACGACGCCGGGCTACAACGGAACGGTATTCGAACCCAATGATGAGTTGAAGGGTGACCTGGCACGTACTTATTTCTACATGGCTACGGCTTACGAAGACAAGATTGCTTCTTGGCACTCACCGATGTTGGCAGGCAATAAATATCCCGCCTATGCCAAGTGGGCGATTGACATGTTGCTGCGTTGGGCACAGGAAGACCCTGTTAGCGAAAAAGAAATCGCTCGCAACGAAGCAGTATACCAGATTCAGAGAAACCGTAATCCGTTCATCGACTATCCTGGATTGGAGCAATACATTTGGGGAAGCATGACGAGCACTCCCTTTGACCCCGAAAACTACGGCACGGTAACGCCTCAACCTACAGAAGTGGCTGCCCCCGTATTCTCTACTCCCTCGGGCACAGTGGCTGCGGGCACGAAGGTGACTATCTCTTGCGCTACGGCGGGTGCTACCATTCACTACACCATCAACCAGGGACAGGAACAGACGAAGGCTACTCCCGTAGAATATACTGTCAACGAGACAACGCACATCTCGGCTTACGCTCGCTTGGGTGAAAAACAAAGCCAAACGGTAACGGCACAGTATACCGTACAGAGCACAACGCCCGAAATTCCCCAAACTTCTGATCTCTACGTCATGCTGACGGACGAATCGAAGCTCCGTGCTGGTATGCCGGTCCTCATTCTCTGTAATGAGAAGAAGGTTGCCATGGCGGAACAGGGTAACAACATTCGTAACTATGTCAACGTAGAACCTTCAGCTGAAGGTAGCTTGACGACGAAGGTAAACGGTCAGGGACTTCCCTATGCATTCGTATTGGGTGGCACAACCGGTGCGTGGACACTGACTGACCCTGTAGCGAAGGTGTTCGTTTCACTCAACAAGAGCGAAAATAAGATTCATACTTCTGCCACGGCTGACACTCCCAACGCTCAATGGACGATTACATTGACTACAGACGGTATTGCTACGATTGAAAACAAAGCCATTGGTGGACGCTTCATTCAGTACAATCCTTCTTCACCGCGCTTCGCTTGCTACAAGGGTTCACAAAGTGAGGTTTCTCTCTATGGTCAACCGACCGCTACGGACATTCAGCAGATTGAACAGCAACAACAGGGTGTCGTAACGGTGTACGACCTCGCCGGTCGTTTCGTTTGCCGCACCACGACGTTGAAGCAAGCTCTTCAGCAATTGCCCCAAGGTCTTTATGTCATCAATGGCAAGAAAGTTTGGGTGCGCTAATGTTCCCGACTTACAATTTGGGCTGGTATGAAGATTGAACAGTTGAAGAACGAAGTCATTAAAAGGTCACATGGTTATTCCCACCTGGCTTGACCTAACTTCTAAACTCTTCAACAAATCACTTTAACCAATCGCCTGATTCCAATAAGCCGCGACTTCTATCTCTCGCAAGATTGAAGTCGCGACTTTATTATTATAGAAAGGGAAAGCATCTGTTACCCCAGGCATCAAGCCACATTGAAAACATCAAGTTCCCCCACTCTCCTACTCATCGGCAAAAATGATGGATTCTCCCCTTCCATTTGCTTGCTAATCCCTACACTTCCGGTCTACCATCGAACTTTCCGACCCCAATAAACTCCAACTGCAGGGTTTTCGTTAATTTTGCCTCGGTTACAATCACAAACATCATTCAGCAATGAACAGACAACAACTCATCGACAACATCCGTGCGAAACAATCCTTCCTCTGCGTTGGTCTTGACACTGACCTCAAAAAGATGCCCGCTCATCTCTTGCAGGAAGAAGATCCTATCTTTGCTTTCAACAAGGCTATCATTGACGCTACAGCTCCCTACTGCGTAGCTTACAAGCCCAATCTTGCCTTCTACGAATGCTTCGGACTGAAGGGATGGACGGCCTTCGAGAAGACTGTTCGCTACATCAAAGAGAACTATCCCGACCAGTTCATCATCGCAGATGCTAAGCGTGGTGACATCGGTAATACCTCGGCCATGTATGCTCGCTCATTCTTCGAAGAAATGGACATCGACTCGCTGACCGTAGCTCCTTACATGGGCGAAGATAGCGTGACTCCCTTCCTGCAATATGAAAACAAATGGGTGATTCTCCTGGCACTGACCAGCAACAAGGGTTCGGCTGACTTCCAGCTCTCACAGGATGCAGAAGGCGAACGTCTCTTTGAGAAGGTACTCCGCCGCTCACAACAATGGGCTTCTGAAGAAAAAATGATGTATGTAGTCGGTGCGACACAAGGTCGACTCTTTGAAGACATCCGTCGCATTGTTCCCAACCATTTCCTCCTCGTTCCTGGTGTCGGCGCACAAGGCGGTTCGTTGGAAGAAGTTTGCCGCTATGGCATGACGCGCGACTGCGGTCTCCTCGTGAACTCTTCACGTGGCATCATCTATGCCGACACGACCGAACGCTTTGCAGAAGTAGCTGCAGAGAAGGCACACGAACTGCAACAACAAATGGCTGCTGAGTTGGCAAAACGCTGTCAATAGAGGAAATCGGAACAAACAAGTTCCTTCTCCTAAATACAAACGGCGCAGGTAAGCTAAATTACTTACCTGCGCCGTTTTATTGATTGACGAAAAGAAAAAAACGATGAACGGCTTACCGATGGTATTTCCCTTTCGATTTGACCAGAATAACCTTCACCCGCTCGTCGTTCAAGATTTCCTTAAAATAGAGGTCGGCATAAAGTCCGTATTCGGGAGTATGGTTAGCCCATGTCAGGAAGTCTATCGAACCCTCGATGTTGTCTGCAATTTCTTGATACCAATACACGGGAAAAGAGAGCGCACGGACTTTATTCCGATTCACCACCCGTTGTAAACTATCTAAGCACGTAACCTGTTCGTCTGCATCCAAACCCGAAGGGCGTGGCAGATCCACGTAGAAAGAAGTATAGAAACTATCGGCTGTAAACTGTGCCAATGCCGCTTCACACCGACTCTCTACGATCAGTTGCCGCTTACTGATACCATATTCCTCACAGAGTTGATTCAACACCGCCAACGCTGTATCGGCATTCGCTAACGTGAGATTCTTGATGTCAAGCCACACGCTGTCTCGATCGGCTGCAATTTCAGGCAAATAACTCTCTAGAGACAAATTGAAAGTCGTGTCTTCGTCGTGTGTCACATCAAAGACACCTTTGTCACGCCAAACCAGATCTACTTCAAAGTTGGGAAAACGTACTTCCTTCTCCCGCATCTTCTCCAACGAGTTCGTACGATGTAGCCACACTCTTCCGGAATGCGTGCCTACTTGATTGGCTTCATAAAAGCAATATGCACCATAAGCGGACAGGAGCAAAAGCACGAAAGTCCATACCGACTTTTTCATATCACAATTCACGAGGTCTTTTTATTCAAATAGGATTCTATAGAGAATGGGAATAAACTACTCTACACACAAGCCTTCGGTAGCATGAAAACCGCGCAGGAAGTCTGCTACCTCCATGCGTTTCTTACCCGCCAATTGCAATGTCTGCAAATGCAAATAGCCATCTGTCAAGGCTACCTTCAAGTAAGTCTTGCCGTCTGTCAGCACCGTACCTACTGATTCGGAAGGAGTGGTAAACTCTTTGGTCGTTGCATAGACTTTCAACACAGACTTCTTACCATTCACCAAGAGTTCAGTCCAAGCAGCTGGATAGGGAGAAAGTCCACGGATGAAATCATAGGTCCGCTTCACACCCAGTGACCAGTCGATGCGGCAAGTTTCCTTGAAAATCTTCGGAGCCGGACGCAAAGGTTCGTCACTTACCAATTCTTCCTGCGGAATGGGATGTACCCGGTCGGCCAGGATATTGTCTACCGTCTCTACCACTAAGTCGCTGCCCAGATACATCAGTTTGTCGTGCACATCTTCTGCATTGTCGGTATCAAGGATAGGCACGGGCACACGCTGAATGACGCTTCCTGTGTCGATATCATGGTCGAGGAAGAAAGTCGTGATTCCCGTCTGGGTATCTCCATTGATGATGGCCCAGTTGATGGGAGCCGCTCCACGGTACTGTGGCAACAAAGCAGCATGCAGGTTGAACGTACCCAAACGGGGCATCGCCCAAACGACCTCAGGCAACATGCGGAAGGCAACCACGATTTGTAAATCTGCTTGCAAACTACGAAGTTCTTCAATAAAATCGGGGTCCTTAAGTTTGGCAGGTTGCAACACCTTCAGTCCATGCTCCACCGCATACTGCTTGACGGGGGAAGCTGACAGTTCCGTTTGGTGGCGACCGATGGGTTTGTCGGGCATCGTGATGACACCGACCACGTTATATCCTCCCTCTACAAGCTTGCGAAGGGGTTCAACAGCGAAATCGGGCGTACCCATATAGACGATTCGTAAATCTTGCTTTTCCATAATAAATTAAATAAGAGTTGAGAAGTGATAGGGAAACACAGATTGGAAGAGGAAGCGAGAGGTGACCCGCAAAACGACTCTGACGGTCTGCAGAATAGCTTGTACACCGCAAGCCGTCCGCCGGCACTCTTCGAGGCAAAACGTCTCCCTACGATTGCAGACGTTCCGCTGTATAAAGGGTACTGAGACCGAACGTAAAGCGTTTGAAACGTACATCACCAAATCCGGCTTTCTGCAAAATCTGTTGCATGACTTCACCTTGCGGAAAGGCTTCCATCGTAGCTGGCAGGTAGGTGTATGCACGGCTGTCGCGCGATATCAGTTTACCAAGTGTCGGCATAAAGACATGAGAATAGAACCAGAAGAGCTGCTTCATCGGGAAGCGTACAGGCGAAGTCAGTTCGATGATGACCAATCGACCACCGGGACGAAGCACTCGCCACATTTCGCGCAAACCGCGATCGAGATCTTCGAAGTTACGAATGCCGTAAGCCACCGTAACGGCGTCGAAACTGGCATCGGGCAAGGAGAGTTGCAAACAGTCTTCGCGTTGGAAACGGATAACGTGATCAAGTCCTGCTTCCTTCACCTTCTTCCGACCTACATTCATCATACCTTCTGAAAGGTCTACACCAAGTAAGGCTTCGGGCTGCAATTCGCGCGTGGCAAGCAAAGCGAAATCACCTGTTCCCGTAGCGACGTCGAGCATGCGTTTGGGAGCATAAGGCTTCAACGAACGGATAGCAGCTTTGCGCCAACGGCGATCTATTCCCAACGAAAGCGTATGGTTTAACAGGTCATAGGAATGGGCGATGCTGTCGAACATGCGTTCCACCTGCTTTCCCTTAGACTCGCCTTCGCCATAGGGTTTAATTGTTTCTTGTTTGTATGTCATATTGATGAGAGCAAAGCGCACCACAAGGATGCGTAAATCGAGCGCGAAGTTACAAATTTCTAAGAGGCTTCGGAAGGCTGTCTCTCTACGATTAAAAGAGATATACGACCGAATCTGCCACAAAACGAGATTCGCTGACTGAAATGAATCGCATCAAATGCCCAACTAACCGCAATCTTTTCCGTTGGACTGCAAACTGCCCAACGATGCGTTTTGCCTCAGGCTGTAACGGGGAGTACAGCCTAAACTTTAGACTCATCGACGCATAAACTAACCTTTACAGAAAATCCCTCAAATAAAACGACTTACGTTTCCTTCTCCTCCCAATAAATTTCTACATTTGCGAAGTCGGAAGTACAAAGGGGAAAGTGCTTCCGATTCTTCTTTCCAGTTAATTATTCCCCACACTGTATAACCTAATCTTTCATTAGCCATGGATGCAACTCTATTTTGGCTAGTGCCGGCTTCTTCCATTTTAGCCTTACTCTTTGCCTGGCACTTCTATCGTGAAATGAAAAAGACTTCTGAAGGCACACCGCGCATGATCCACATTGCTGAAGCGGTGCGCAAGGGAGCCATGTCTTACCTCAAACAACAGTACAAGGTGGTCAGCCTCGTTTTTGCCGGGCTCGTCGTACTCTTCTGCGTGATGGCGTACGGATTCCACGTGCAAAATGCCTGGGTACCGGTAGCCTTCCTTACGGGTGGCTTCTTCTCAGGATTAGCGGGCTTCTTGGGCATGAAGACAGCCACGGCCGCTTCGGCTCGTACGGCTAACGCGGCCCGACAATCGCTCAACGGCGGACTGCGCATAGCCTTCCGCAGTGGTGCGGTTATGGGACTGGTGGTGGTCGGTCTCGGTCTGCTTGACATCTCCTTCTGGTACCTGTTGCTCAATGCCTTATTGCCTGCTGGTGACTATCCGACAGCCAAACTCTGCATCATCACGACGACCATGCTGACTTTTGGTATGGGTGCTTCGACGCAGGCTCTCTTTGCACGTGTCGGTGGAGGAATCTACACCAAGGCGGCCGATGTCGGTGCTGACCTTGTGGGTAAAGTCGAGGCGAATATTCCCGAAGACGACCCGCGCAACCCAGCAACCATTGCCGACAATGTGGGCGATAACGTGGGCGACGTTGCGGGGATGGGTGCCGACCTTTACGAATCGTATTGCGGCTCTATTTTAGCTACTGCTTCGCTCGGTGCTGCCGCTTACATGCTGGCAGGCGATGAGGTGATGCAATACAAAGCGGTTGTAGCACCGATGCTTGTTGCCGCTGTGGGTATCATTCTTTCCATTTTGGGCATCTTTGCTGTGCGTACACGCGAAGACGCCAACATTCGCCAGTTATTGCGTGCCCTTTCGGTCGGAACGAATCTCAGCAGTGTGCTGATTGTCGGTGCGGCTTTTGGTATTCTCTACCTTTTAGGCCTTGATCGCTGGTGGCAAATGGGATGTACCGTAGCTGTGGGACTTGCCGTGGGAGTCGTTATTGGTCAGGCTACCGAATACTATACTTCCCAGTCGTATGCTCCTACGCGCAAAGTTTCTGAGAGCGGTCAGTCGGGTCCAGCCACAGTCATTATTTCGGGCTTAGGCTTGGGCATGCTTTCGACAGCTGTTCCCGTTTTGGCTGTCGTGGTGGGTATCATTGCTTCCTTCCTCTTGGCTTCGGGCGGTGACTTCTCAAATATCTCGATGGGTCTTTACGGCATCGGTATGGCTTCGGTCGGCATGCTTTCGACCTTGGGCATCACGCTGGCTACCGATGCCTACGGACCAATTGCTGACAACGCTGGCGGTAATGCCGAAATGAGCGGCTTGGGAGAAGAAGTACGCAAACGTACCGACGCGCTCGACTCCTTGGGCAATACGACTGCCGCTACCGGCAAGGGCTTTGCCATTGGTTCGGCGGCATTGACGGGCCTGGCTCTATTGGCTTCCTATGTAGAGGAAGTGCGCATTGGCTTAGACCGCATTGGTCAGGCTACACTCCAGTTAGGCAACGAACAAGTCAAGGTGGCCGAAGCCAGTTTTGCTGACTTCATGCACTATTATGACGTGACTTTGATGAATCCTAAGGTCTTGGTCGGCATGTTCCTCGGTGCAATGATGGCATTTGTATTTTGCGGACTGACAATGAACGCTGTCGGACGAGCTGCCTCGAAGATGGTCAATGAAGTACGCCGTCAGTTCCGTGAGATTAAGGGAATCCTGACGGGCGAAGCAGAACCTGACTATGAGCGTTGCGTCATGATTTCGACCAAAGCGGCTCAAAGCGAAATGGTATTGCCATCTATTATGGCCATTATCGTACCGATTCTGGTAGGCCTCATCTTGGGTGTACCCGGTGTACTGGGATTGCTGATTGGCGGTCTGAGTGCCGGTTTTGTTCTCGCTGTCTTCATGGCAAACTCGGGAGGAGCCTGGGACAATGCCAAGAAATATGTCGAAGAAGGTAACTTTGGTGGCAAGGGTTCGGAGGTACATAAGGCTACAGTAGTTGGCGATACCGTGGGCGATCCCTTTAAGGACACTTCAGGTCCGAGCCTCAACATCTTGATTAAACTCATGAGCATGGTCAGCATTGTCATGGCTGGACTGACGGTAAGTTGGAGCCTCTTCTGATGAAGCGTACAAACTGACAGACTACATGATTTCTGCTAAAGCACAAAGCCTTGAAAGGGCTACACCACACGGAGTAGAACGAACGTTTTACCTGTGCATCGGTAGCCTTCTCAAGGCTTTCTTCGTACACTTACGTTTCTTGCTTTTCAACCACTCGTTGCCTAATACCTGAAAGATACAATTCACATCTATTCCTACTAAGTCCGAAAAAGCACTACATTTGCAACTCCAACCAATGAGTTTATTCATGATAACAGAAAGAACCAAACAAATCGGGGTGTTGATTACCACCGCCCTCTTGATTATCGCCGCCGTAGCTTACTGGCTGTTCTTCTCAGCCTTTGCTCCCAACGAACGTCCGGTCTATGTCTGCATTGATGCAGACGATACGCCCGACTCCGTCTATGTCAAGTTAAACGAAGTAGCGGCTCCTTCGCAATTAGTAGGTATCAAAATCTGTGGTGCAGTCATGGGCTACCAAGCTGAACGCATTCATCCGGGACGCTATGAAGTCACACCGGGCATCAACTCCTTCTCGCTGATGCGTAAACTTCGTGGAGGACAGCAAACACCCGTTCGCTTAGTGATTCCTGTTGTTCACACGCTCAATGACTTGGCGGCCCGTCTAGCAACTTCTTTGGCTCCCGACTCTGCCGCCTTTGCCCGTGCGTTTACAGACTCCGTCTTGCTCCGTCGCTTCGGAGTCACACCCGAAACGATTGCCTGCCTGTTCTTACCCAACACGTACGAAGTCTATTGGGATTTGACTCCCGAAGAATTGCTTCAGCGCATGAAGCGGGAGCACGACGCCTTTTGGACAGACACACGCAAGAAGCAGGCTGAGAAGGCTGGTTTGACAACGAACGAAGTCTACACACTCGCTTCCATCGTCGAACAGGAATCTGCCAACGAGGCTGAACGTCCGCTCATTGCAGGAATGTATTTGAACCGTCTCCACCAGGAGATGAAACTACAGGCTGACCCGACAGTGAAATTTGCCCTACAGGATTTTACCCTTCGCCGCATCCTGCACAAACACCTCACGGTTGACAGCCCTTACAATACGTATCAGCACGTAGGCCTTCCTCCCGGTCCGATTTGCATCCCCTCACTCAATGCCATCCGCTCCGTGTTGAACTTTGCACAACATGATTACCTTTATATGTGTGCAAAAGAAGATTTCTCTGGTACACATAACTTTGCTGCAACCTACGATGCACATCTGAAGAATGCTCAAAAATATACGAAGGCACTCGACGAACGCCAAGTAAAATAAGAGTACAGACGCATTCATAAACGCTCACGAAGTGAGCTACCCTTGATAAAGGATCAACTCAGCCCTGTAAAGGCAACACAAACCACGGTTATCCACTAACTCGCTTGTGTCGCACTTACAGGGCTGCATGTTTTCATAAAGCGCAACCAAGTGGGATAGGCTCCTACCCTATCCCACTTTTGTTGTGCCGTCCCCTTGGAACTTCTCTATCTTTTCCTTACAGCGAATGGTGGAGTCGCTTCTTGCGTTTGAAGCTAAAAAAGAGGATGCATCGGCACCAGTCCGATACATCCTCAAGCTATCAATCAGTTTTCATCAGTTACTTTTCTTCGGCTACTTCCTTTTCATGTTCTTCAATCAACTTATTCTGAAGATCACCCGGTACAAGTTCGTAGCTGGCAAACTTCATAATGAAGGAAGCACGACCACCAGTCAGTGAGCTGAGTGAAGTAGAATAAGAAGCCATTTCCTTCAAAGGCACCTTGGCCTGTAACTTCTCATAACCATTCTCGCTACTCATGCCGACAATCATACCGCGACGACCCTGAAGATCACTCATCACGTCGCCCATCTTGTCAGCAGGAACGAACACTTCTACATCATAGATCGGTTCGAGAATCTTCGGACCTGCTTCCTTAAAGGCCTGGCTAAAGGCATTGCGACCAGCCAACATGAAGGAGAGTTCGTTAGAGTCAACCGGGTGCATCTTGCCGTCATAAACGACTACGCGCACATCGCGAGCGTAACTACCCGTCAACGGACCTTGTTCCATGCGGCTCATGATACCCTTGAGAATAGCTGGCATAAAGCGTGCATCAATCGCACCACCTACGACAGAATTGATAAATACCAACTTACCACCCCACTCCAGAGGTACTTCTTCCTTGCCCTTCATCGCTACGCGAATCTCCTGACCACCGAACTTATAAACTACGGGATCGGGCATGCCGTCACTGTAAGGCTCAACAATGAGATGCACTTCGCCAAACTGTCCGGCACCACCACTCTGCTTCTTGTGACGATAGTCTGCACGAGCTGCACGCGTAATGGTCTCACGGTAAGGAATACGCTGTTCGTAGAACTCTACAGGAATCTTGTCCAAATTCTCTAATCTCCACTTCAACGTACGGAGGTGGAATTCACCCTGACCGTGCACCAAGATCTGGCGCAATTCCTTGCTCTGCTCTACTTCCCACGTCGGGTCTTCCTGACGCATACGGTTGAGCGCAGCCATCATCTTCTCCGTGTCGGCCTCATTGACGGCACGAATAGCACGGGTATATTTCGGGTTAGGATATTTAATGAAGTTGAAGCGGTTTTCGCAATCCTTGCTGTTGAGCGTATTGCCCGTGCGCACGTCTTTCAGTTTCACCGTACAACCGATGTCACCCGCATGCAGTTCCTGCACCTTCTCACGGTTGGCACCTGAACAAACGAAGAGCTGTGCCATGCGTTCCTTCGAACCACGGTCTGCGTTGGCGAGATCGTCACCTTCATGCAGCACACCACTCATCACCTTGAAGTATTGTACTTCGCCGATATGCGGCTCCACACCCGTCTTGAAGAAATAGATGGAAGTGGGACCTTCGGGATTGAGTTTCACTTCTTCACCACGCGTGTTGTGAACGGCTGGCATTTCGTCTACGAAGGGAACCACATTGCCAAGGAATTCCATCAGACGACCTACGCCCATATTCTTGGAAGCACACACACAGAATACGGGGAAAATACTGCGTGTCACCATACCCTTGCGGATACCTTCACGCATTTCGTCTTCCGTCAGGTGTTCCGTCTCGAAGAACTTCTCCATCAAGCCTTCATCGTTTTCAGCAGCGGCTTCCACCAGTGCTTTGTGCATCGCTTCTGCACGTTCCTTCTCCTCTGCGGGAATCTCTTCCAACGTAGGTTCACCACCATCGGGTCCCCAAGTGAGTTTCTTCATCAAGATAACGTCAATCAAGGAGTTGAAGTCTGGACCGGTCTGTACAGGATATTGTACGGGAACGACCTTTTGGCCATAGATTACTTGCAAGTCTTCCACTACCCGTTCGTAGTCGCAAGCCTCGCTATCAAGCTGATTTACTAAGAAAATGACAGGCTTCTGAAGTTTTTCGGTATAGCGGAAATGGTTTTGCGTACCCACTTCGGGACCAAACTGTCCGTTGATAAGCAATACAGCCGTATCGGTCACGTTGAGTGCAGTCATGGCAGCACCTACAAAGTCGTCAGAACCCGGACAGTCTATAATGTTGAGCTTCTTGTTGTTCCATTCAGCATGGAAAACGGTGGAAAAGACAGAGTAACCGTAGTCCTGTTCCACCGGGAAATAGTCGGACACCGTGTTCTTCGCGGTGATACGACCACGACGCTTAATCTGACCACACTCAAACAGCAAAGCTTCTGTGAGCGTGGTCTTACCTGAGCCGTCATTACCAAGGAGCGCAATGTTTTTGATTTCGTGGGAATTGTAAACTTTCATGGTGAAAACTGATTTAAAATGGAAATTTCATACGCAAGCAGACACTTCAGCAGGGTTAGTTAGATTTTAAGCTGAAGGCGGTCCAACTAGGCTTTGTCATGAAGGGAAGCCAAACGCTTGCTACCTTCCTCATTCAGCCTGCCACTTGCGCCAACGGGGAGTTTCCTCGTTTTCGGGGCGCAAATTACGCCCTTTCACTCAATGAGCAAACAGAATACCGTATGTTGTAAAACACATTTCGCAAAACAAAGGATATTCTACTATTTTTTCCCCGTATAAACGCCGTGATAAAGTCTTGCAATCCGGCTCAGCACGGTGCTACTCCCCTTACCAAACCCTCCAACAGCCGCAACCTGCTTTTGTCATACAATATCCCCCTACAAAATCCGTTTCCATCAAGTATGAAACATCTTATCCTCTTACTACTCTATATAACGGTCTGCCTCCCGTCTGCCTTTGCCCAAAAGCGCACCCGCATCTTCGGTTGTCTAAAGGACACCGAAGGCAGTCCCATTGAACTTGCTACGGTACGCATTACGGGACAGAATGCCTTGACATTTACCAACCTCAAGGGCGAGTACTCGCTGTGGTGTACTTCTGCTGACACCGTGCGTGTCGTTTATTCCATGATTGGTTACGAAACGCGCAAACGCTTGCTCCGATCACCGGGTGATTCCATCCGGCTCGACGTTGTCCTGCCCCTTTACGAAAAGGGAACACTCGGCACGGCGGTCGTAACAGGACAAGGTGTACAAACAGGTACGGTGCAACGCATTCAGAAGCCCGACATGAAGCTGGGCCCTTCTACCACCGGTAATGGTGTAGAAGAAATCATTGCCACGCAAGCCGGCGTATCGACTCACAACGAACTTTCTTCGCAGTACAACGTGCGTGGCGGTTCGTTCGACGAGAACTGTGTTTACCTAAACGGTGTCGAGGTTTATCGCCCCATGCTCGTCCGCTCCGGCCAGCAAGAAGGACTCTCAGTCATCAATCCCGACATGGTTGAAAGCATTGGTTTCTCTTCAGGTGGTTTCGAAGCACGCTATAGCGACAAGATGTCCTCCGTTCTCGACATTACTTACAAACGCCCCGAAAGGTTCGAGGCTACAGCCCAAGCTTCCATGCTCGGTGCAGGAGGCTATGTCGGTTGGGGCAATAAGAAGGTCAGCCTCATGACCTCCGTGCGCTACAAGACAACACAATATCTACTCGGCTCGATGGATACCCACGGCGAATACAAACCCAACTTCCTTGACTACCAAGCTTTCCTCTCCTGGCATCCCAACCGCCGCTGGTCGTTTGACCTCTTGGGCAACATCTCTGACAATCACTACAACTTCAAACCCGAGGATCGCGAAACAAAGTTTGGTACCATTACCGATGCGAAGAGTTTCAAAGTTTACTTCGACGGTAAGGAGAAAGATGCCTTCCGCACGCTTTTCGGAGCGGCTACCCTCACGCACCACTTCAATCCCGAGACTTTTTTGGCCTTGCAGTTCTCTTCCTTTGCAACCAAAGAACAGGAAACGTACGACATCCAGGGCGAATACTGGCTCAACGAAGCTACGACTCAGGAACAACTCGGTGTGGGTACTTACATGGAGCATGCACGCAACCGATTGCGTGCGCGCGTCATGAACACGGGACTGCGTTTCCGTACCAAACTGACGGGGCACACCCTGCAAGCAGGCTTTAACTGGAATCGCGAAACGATTCACGAGAATGCCCGCGAATGGGAAATGCGTGACTCCATGGGCTACTCCCTGCCCTATGACCCCGACGTGCTGAAACTCATTTACAGCCTGCGGTCAAAGGCTGACATAACTTCTTCGCGCTTCAGTCTGTATGCGCAGGACACTTGGCGCATCAAGGCCAAGCCCGGACTCTTCAACCTTACCTATGGTTTGCGCTTCAGTTATTGGGACTGGAACAAGGAGGCACTCTTCTCACCACGTGTATCGGTCGGTTTACTCCCCTCCTTCTCCGACCACTGGACATTCCGTCTGGCTACCGGTTTATACTACCAGGCTCCGTTCTATAAGGAATTAAAGGACACGACGCTTCAGGCAGGCATGGCCACCGTGGCACTCAACCGCGACATCAAGTCCCAGCGTTCCATCCACTTTGTCATTGGAGCCGACTACACTTTCCGTATGGCAAACCGTCCCTTCAAGTTTACCGCCGAAGCTTACTACAAGGCTTTGTCCAACCTCATCCCTTACACCGTTGACAATGTTCGTGTAGTTTATTACGGTCGCAATGCTTCCAAGGGATATGCCGCCGGTATAGATTTCAAGCTCTATGGCGAATTTGTCCCGGGTACAGACTCCTGGCTGACTTTCTCGCTCATGCGCACGAAGGAGAAGATTGACGGCACCTGGATTCCCCGTCCGACAGACCAGCGTTACAACGTGTCGCTCTTCTTTACCGACTACTTCCCCAATACGACCCGCTGGCGCTTCACACTGAAAGCTGCCTTTGCTGACGGTCTGCCCTTTGGTCCTCCCCGTTCCGAACGTGCCAAACAAACCCTTCGTGCTCCGGCTTATAAGCGCGTAGACATTGGCATGAGCTACCGATTGCTCAACAACGAAGACCGCCGCAAACACGGCTTCCTCGGTGCTTTCAAAAACATCTGGCTGGGCTTAGACTGCTTTAACCTGCTGGGTATCGACAATGTAAACTCTTATTATTGGGTGACCGACATCAATGACACACAATATGCCGTGCCCAATTACCTCACAGGCAGACAAATCAACGGCCGATTGGTATTCGAATTCTAACCCAATCGCGCGTTGAGATTTCGAAATATCGAATGCTACACACAAGTATGGCATCTTAAGCTACCATTTTCGATTCTCAACGAAGTCTGTTTCCAAAATCTTATTTTAAAATTAACCTCTCTAAAACTGCATAAGCTTGCAATTATGCAAGAAAATTCGGTTCTACTGCAGATTTATCCCGTACAAGTTTGGACGGTCGGAAATAAGCCCTTACATTTGCACCGTTATCCAAATTTCTACAATCTTTTTATCCTAGGCTAATACCTATCAAAAACAGACAAGGCGAAACGCAAAGAGCGTTTCGCCTCTTTTTATGCGCTAAACTTGGGTATGCCAGTCCCTATTAATCAGAAAGAAAAGAATCACCCGATGAATCAGGAGAAAGTTCGCCGAGGTTCTCCTCTACGCGCCAACTCTCAAAGAAGGAATTAAGATACAGCTAAACCTGCTCTCTTATGCATTAGAACCTACTGATGTACATTGGAACCTGCTCACGGATGTATGAAACCCCGAAGGGGGACAGCGACTTAGCCCAGGGTGGAACGGAGCGAAACCCTAGGGAAACAAACGGTCGTTCAAATACATTTGACCCCCAGAGGAGTGGAAGCAAATTACCGCAGAAGGGAAACAGGGATATGCCCTTCGATGCGAATACGTTGGAGCTGCCACCCCTCCGGGGTTCGATACATTTTAAAGACCGTAATCACTTACTTAGGGTTCCGCTTCGCTAAACCCTAGGCTAAGACCCTTCCACCCCTTCGGGGTTCTCCTAATACACGCCGGATCTCTAGGAGGAGAAAAATAAGATACGATACAGCTGAAGCTACCCTTGTACATTCAAATCTGCTCACGGATGTATGCCCCCCGAAGGGATTCTCCTCTACTACACGCTGAATCTCAATGAGAAGAAATATAAGAAACGATACATTTGAACCCACTGATGTACGTTGGAACCTGCTCCGCCCCTTGATTTAGCAGGGTACCCTCTCTATTCCCTCCAATCGGCTAAAACAAAAAAAACGTTGCAAGCAGAAATTGCTTACAACGTTTGTACACTCTCAGGGGTTCGAACCCTGGACCCACTGATTAAGAGTCAGTTGCTCTACCAACTGAGCTAAGAGTGCGAGAATTGCATTATGTGAAGTACACTCTCAGGGGTTCGAACCCTGGACCCACTGATTAAGAGTCAGTTGC
>Virginia_p1__coassemble_737_pt1 | contig 49817 bp, 32 predicted proteins | sample Virginia_p1__metabat2_high_PE_007 | metagenome-assembled genome bin Virginia_p1
ACAACAACAGCTACCCAATAGCAAACCAAACTTCAGCTACGGAAACAGTGACCCATAGCATGAGTCGCGGCATGCCGCGACCGTACAACAACAGCGACCCAAAAGCAAACCTAACTTCGGCTACGGAAATAGTTACTCATGCTATGGGTCGCGGCATGCCGCGACCATACAACAACAGCTACCCAATAGCAAACCAAACTTCAGCTACGGAAACAGTGACCCAACAGCAACAACCATCATCCGTAAAACGAAAAGCACAGAGTCCTAATATCACGAAGAATCGCAAATCAATACCTTCCCCCACTGCTTGACAGTTTATAATACCCTTAATATATAAACTAAACCAATCAATCCCATGTAGTTATAATTAATTTATAATAATTACCACCCCTTAAGATATTTATCTTTACATTTGCATTAATAAAAGACAGTAAGTATAGCTTACCCTACGCAAAACACATCAAAACCAGGGTAAACCAACAAATTACCTCAACAGAAAAAGAAAGGCATAACCGATAGAAAAGCACCTTTCTCAATAATAAATCTATTTCTCTAACTAAATACTTAATCTTTTTATGAAAAAAGTTTCTACACTTTTGATGCTCTTCTTTACAATGATTGGAGCTACATGGGCACAACAGTTCATTGTAAATGGCATTAAACAAATTCCTTCTCAAGTTACTGAACCCACGCAAGTCACAAATGGTTACTATTTACTGAAGCAAGTAAATGACCATAATAATTGTGCTGGTGGCGAAGGTGTCGGTTTTATCAAGTTTAAAAATGAAGTAGTAGGAACAACTGCAACTTCTAAAGGAACTGATCAAGAACCCACCACAGTTAATTATGTATGGTATGTAGAAGTAAAAAATGGAAACATCATTATTTCTACAGCTAATAAGAAAGCATCATGGCAATTACCTAATAAAGCAACTTACATGAAGCCACTCGTAGCATACGGAGAGGGTAGCGAATTAGTAAGGGTAACCACGAAGCCCGATCCTCTGAACGGAGAAACGACATCTGCTCCTAAAGAACATTCTTGCTTTTTAAGAAACACCGCTGGTGATTCTTACATACATTTCTGTGGTGATAACTTAGGTAGTTGGATCAGCGCTGGTAACAACTCTACATTCATGGTCCAATTTTACAAGTTAAATGAAAATACAGACTTGAATAAGACTGACTTAAATGATAAAGACCGCGCTATCTTAAAGTTACAGGAAACATTAGCTTTAGCTGAAACATACAAAGACAGTTATGACCAAACATGGCGTATTGGTAAAGGTGTAAATAAATATAGTCAACAACAAGGTGACGCAGACTTCGTAACTACGTATAACGAAGCTAAAAGAATAGCTGACAATCCTCAAGGTTCAGAAACTGCACAACAAGTTACGGATAAAGACACTCAACTAAAGACACTCATTAGTAACTTGAGCATCAATCAGCCTGAAAACGGAAAATTCTACCGCTTACGCTGTGTAGATAAGAATCAGTATATCCTTAAAACACTCAAGGAATCTTGTTTAGAGACTAAAAACGAGCAACAAAATGCCGTTTTACTCTACTGCCAAGATGTTGAAAACCAAAAGACACTACTTGCATTCAACAATGGTCAATACTTTGGCAATGCTGGTGGCAATAACAACTTTGCCTATATTGCAGTAGGTAATATTACTAATAACAAATTTACCTTTAGCGAAGGTGGTCAAAAAGGTTGCTATAAAGTTCAACAAGGAAATCGCTATATATATGGTGCAAGAGATAAAATGGATTCAGATACGAACCCAAACTCAAACGGTTACTATTGGTGGCTGGAAGAAGTAACCACCCTCCCCGTCACCGTAACAGAAGCTGGTTGGGCAACCCTCTACGCTCCCGTTGCCTTGACCATCCCTGCAGAGGTTAAGGTGTACACAGGTAAGGTAAATGTCAACAAGTTGACGCTGACGCAAGTTAAAACGACGATTCCTGCCAATACGCCGGTGCTGATTGAAGCAAATGCAAATACGTATAACTTCAACATCAATTACGAAGCTACTGCGACGTCAACCATCTACCAAAGCCTCACTGGTTCCATCGAAACCAAGGCTAAGCCTACTGAAGCTACTACCACCATATTCACCCTCCAAAAGCACGCAACTGCCGGCCTCGGTTTCTTCAAGTACAAAGGCGACAACCTCCAAGGCTTCCGTGCTTACGGTGAGAACCTCCTCGGTACGAGTACTGCCGCTGCAGGTTTGGTATTCGACTTCGGTAGCGTAACGGGCATCGAAGGTGCGACGACGGACAACGGCGAAAAGGCTGAAATCTATGACCTCAGCGGCCGTCGCGTAGCTAAAGCTCAAAAGGGCATCTACATCATCAACGGTAAGAAGGTAATCATTAAGTAAGATTCTCTATAGCGAAGTAAGGAGAAAGTGCGTCGGACATCTCCCTCATACGCACCTCTCCTTTCTTCTCTGCCAACTCTATCAAAATTATTATCATTGGAGGCCCCCTTCTAAACAATGTAACTCATTGGAGAAAGGATACGAAACCGAATGCGAACGGACACAAAGTTCCTTACCGCTTCCCCTAAACCCGATTCCACTAAAAAGGTTTTCTGCCTCCTTATTACTCTCTACTAAGTAACTCAATCACTATGAATAAGAAATTCTATGTAGCTCCTACTACCCAATCATTCCGTATAACAACAGAAGGTATGATAGCCGCATCACCACAATTAAACGTAAGTGATGATGACAACACTGCAGGTTATCAGCAGCTCTCTAACGAAGTGGAAAATAGCTGGAGTAACGAAATTTGGGGTGACGAAGAAATGTAAACGCCACTAAATTGAGTGCATGCTCAAAGAAGCAAAGTATCAATTTACAAAGAATAAAGTCCCGGAGACGATGTGTAAACATCTGCCTCCGGGACTTTTGATTAGATGCGAAAGTTTACTCCCCAATCACAAAGTGAAGGGTATCGCCGTGAGAAGTTCCCACCCCGTTGCGGGCATAGGAAACGGCATAATAGGCACCTGGAAGAAGTGCTGGCGTGACAGCAGTAAAAGTTTCGGCGGGAGCGGGAGCTTGCGTCTTGGCACGCAAGGTGTCGTTGCCGTATTCAAAACCACACTCTAACAAGGTACTGTTGGGCGAAGCAGAAACATGACCTGAAAGCAGGGCTGAATCGGCTTCTACTACAACGGAGAGACTCTCTACGGTGGGAGCAAAAGGCTGTTCGCCACTACGATCTTCTCCACATGCAACAAGAAGGAAAGTGAAGAAACTAAAGAAAAGGGAATACAAAAGAGATGATTTCTTATTCATGATGGACAAGGGTAAGAAGAAGTACTTGACGCGTGCGAGCTGTGACAGCAACACGCTGGGCAGGCCGCTCACCTACTAACCACACAATGCCGTTGGAATCAGTAACAACGCAAGCGGTTTGTTTTTCGAGTCGCGAACGATGACGGTCGGTCAAATAATCGCTCATCAACCGACTACCTTTCATGCCGAAGGGTACAAATCGATCGGCTGATGCAACCCGACGCAGTTGCAAGCTACCCGACAATATTTCGGCATCCAGGGCTACACGATTGGAAGTACGAGGAAGAACAAAGTCGGGAGTTCGCGTAACATACTCCCACTTCACGTAAGTTCCTTCGGGTAAAATTACTTCTCCCCGTTCGCCTTTAAGAGAAAGAGGAGCAAAAGGTTGCGGAATGCGTCCCCACTGCAAACTATCGCGTGTACGGGTGAGTAAATAATTGCCGGCAGTAAGCACACCTCCAACACGAAGTTGAAGTGCCTCAGCTACTTGATGGGGAGTGAACCCATAAGGAGACAACCATTCGTAAAGCAAAGTGGTTGGACTGGGAGCGGCAGTAAGGTCGGCAATAGAAAGATTGACTCGCCCATGCGCATCGGTATGGCACAACTGCTGTTGCAACTGATTCACGCCGTAACGGTAAATGGCTTCGGCCTCGGTGAGCCGTTGAGCAGTAGCATGAATTGTTTGAGCTACCCGCGGATTAAGTTGGCTGAGCAGGGGGAGTACCTCGTGACGTAACAAATTGCGTTGATAACGGGTATCGGCATTGGTACTGTCGGTTACGTAGGTTTGTTGACGACGAGCTAAATAATCAAGCACATCTTGGCGCGACCAATTGAGCAAGGGACGAACTACTCCGGGACGTTGAGAAGCCATTCCAGTCAGTCCGTGAAGCCCTGCACCGCGCACAAGGTGAAGCAGAAAGGTTTCAGCATTATCATCCCGATGATGAGCTACGGCTACGGAGTCAAAATGGTACTGTTCACACAACTGAGCAAACCAAGCATAGCGCAAGCGACGCGCAGCCATTTCGATACTTTCGCCTGTTCGTTGAGCTTCAGAAACCGTATCAAAGTGCTGCACAAAAAGCCGCACGCCATACTGTTCACACAGGTTACGCACAAAGGCTTCATCGCGGTCGCTTTCAGCACCGCGCAAATGGAAATTGCAATGGGCGGCGGCTTCGACACGCCCTTCTTCCTGCATTTTAAGCAACAGGGCTACGGAGTCTGCTCCGCCACTGAGAGCAATGAGCATAATGACAAAAAGATGGAAAACAAATATACGATGAGCAAGGAGGTGACTAAGCAGCATGGCGTTATTCTCAACATTGGCCTACTGCTATAATAAACGTCTAAACTTTATTACCACGATACACTCCATTACTTAAGCCGAAGTTCTTTCTTAATACGCTACTTCAACAGCCAGTCCCAAAGCACGCACTTGATCGGCTATGTGGTCGAGCTGTTCGGGCGAAGCTTTACGCAAATCGGGGTCGGGCGTTTCGCGGTCAATGGTATAGACCATGACACCCGAAGGCTGAATTTCCTGCAAAGCCTGGAGCCAGGGCTTTACATACTCATCGGTGGTATTGTCGACACTCTGTCCTTCACTCGTACCGATCATAAAGAGACTTTGCACGATGACATGTCCCTTAAACGACTTAAGGGCTTCGATGATTTGTTGCACATCATAGGCTCCCGTCGGACGGTCAACCCTTGCAATATACTCGGGCGAAACCGTATCGAGCTTTTGGATATTATTGTCAACCTGTAAAAGTGCCGCATGCACAGCAGGATGAACTACCAGCGTGGCATTACTTAACACACTGACTTTGGCTTGAGGAAAGTATTGATCGCGCAGTCGCACGGTGTCAGCGATGATACCAGGGAAATCGGGATGGGTCGTAGGTTCACCGTTGCCAGCAAAGGTGAGCACGTCGGGAGCCGGACCTTCAGCTTGCATTTTTTGCAACTGCCGTTCAAGTGCCACAGCTACTTCCTCGCGCGTAGGCCGCTTTTGGCGGGGACGATGGTCGTGATTGAAGCCGCATTCACAGTATACGCAGTCAAAGGTGCATACCTTACCATCAGCGGGCATTAAGTTGATGCCTAAAGAAACGCCCAGTCGGCGACTGTGGATAGGGCCGAAAATGGGAGAAGGAAAAACAATTCCTTTGTGGGCTTTATTTTCAGGATAACCATTTGACATAATCGAAAAAGGAATAGTTGCCGTTGAAAAAGACGGCTTGTGAAAAACGAAATGGGAATAGACATGAGAAAAAGAAAACAAGAGCAAGAACAAGTAAGCTATTTAGCCCAACGCCTCTCAGCTATCCCCTCTCCAGTCTATCAAAGACAAAGATATAGAAAGCAAAAAGAGACTCCCCGAGAATGGGAAGTCTCTTCTTATTTCGGAGTATCTGCAAGAAAAAGGCTTGCAAAACGAATTACTCAGCCTTAGCTGCGGTACGCTTCTCCTTGATACGGGCCTTCTTACCCGTGAGGTTACGGAGGTAGTAGAGCTTAGCGCGACGTACCTTACCTACCTTGTTCACTTCGATGTAATCGATGTTGGGAGACTCGAGGGGGAAGATACGTTCTACACCTACCGTACCGGACATCTTGCGAACGGTGAAACGCTTTTTCTCCTGATGACCGGAAATTTTGATAACAACGCCGCGATACAACTGAATACGCTCCTTGTTACCTTCGACGATTTTGTAAGCTACGGTTACAGTGTCACCTGCCTTGAAAGAAGGGTGCTGCTTGCCAGTAGCAAATGCTTCTTCAGCAATTTTGATTAAATCTGCCATGATAATGGTTTGTTAAATAATTGTTGTCCGTCCCTGCTCAGCTTGACGGGGAACACTTCATCCCGTTAGCGGCTGAGCGGAAAAGCGGTGCAAAAGTAATACTTTTTCCTTATCACACAAAGGGTTTTACCCTATCCTTTCCCAAAAATCTCGTGCTTAGCTCGAAGAGAAGAAAAATTACTGTCCAAGTCCAATACAGTAATAAAGTATGAATCGAACGCTTAATTTTCAGTGTTCGAGCCTTCTTTTTCATTTTACAAGCTCCCTAATCAAAAAGTAATGGTTCGAGTTTCGCTGAATCTGCAAAAATCCATTGTACGACTGCAATGCTCCTTTCCAAAGTCGCGAAACCGCATTGTAAAAGTGCAATGCCCCTTTCCAAAGTCGCGAAACCGCATTGTAAAAATGCAATGCCCCTTTCCAGAGTCGCGGAACCACATTGTAAAAGTGCAAAGCCCCTTTCCAAAGTCGCGGAACCACATTGCAGGAGTGCAATGCTCATTTCCAAATATTACTGTATTGAGACTTTTATCGGACAGCAATATAAAAGAAGGTCTAAACACCCGGGACGCACCACTCAGAAGCCGTAAAAGGTCATCCCGACACTCGAGACACTTCATCCGAAAGTCATAAAGATTCATCTCAATACCTAAAACGACTGATGCCGTTCTTCTATAAGCCCATCCTAAGAGGTCAGACAGCTCTTACAAGTATCTTCGAACTTATCGGGTGGGGCCTTATAGGCTTTGGCAATGCGCCCTAACGATACCGTTAACTTATGAGGTTCATTCACTCAATCGGGTTCTATAGAGAATCTCTTTAGGCTGGTTCTATTAATTATCAGTTGACAAGTTGAAGGTCAAAGCGTTTATGTTGAAAGTCGTCGGCTGGATAAAATTGCTTGCACATACAATCACGTTCTTGCACCGCATTTTCTGCTCCTGTGTTCAATCACATAGCCCGTACTTAATGGGTAATGTCTCCTGTAGCTACCCATTAATTCATGTGCCTCCCTTAGAAAAAATCGCCTGCTTCCCTTTCGTTCACAAAGTAATAGCCCCCTTTTCACAATGAATCATGAATATCAGTAAAAAATTAAATACCTCACCCCAATTAGGTACTTAATGCTAATTTTGTTATATCTTTGCCGACACATCGAACCATAGTAGTCTACAAAAGGCTTATGAAGATGTACTTTACATAAAAGAGCGTTTACTTGACGCTTTGTCTTAGACATACCGTAATCTCGCAAATTACAAAAAGTCGTACTGAGACAAAGACAAGGTAGATGCTCACGGTTGGTATATCATGCCCTGCCGTGATATGTTGTTAACATACCTCATTGTTGAGGTATGTTATACGACATATTCACTTTGTAGGGTGTATTGTATACTTATATACGTGGGTTTTCTGCTTTGTCCGTTTCTACGATTTAGGCAATGCGAGAGCCTCGGTATGTGGGACGGACGACAAGCAAGAAATCCCACGTTTTCTTTTTTGTAGAGATTGAATTCATAATAGCAACAGCTTCGGCTTGGGATTTCTGTCGTACATATATCCAATCGTTTTACGCAAGCGTTTCCTTATCAAAAAGCTCAAGCCTCTTTTTCAAGGAAGTGTTTTACTTAGACCATATTCCCCTTCTTTATTGAGTTTCAGATTGGCATTGTAATGTAACGGACGGCTCAAATTGCGTAAATCGTATTCTACAAAAGCCTTATGAAAAAGGTTTTTATTCTTCCCTTACTTTGCTTATTGACTTTCGTTTGTAGTTCTTGTTCAGATAAAGAGTATATAACAGAAGCCCCTCCAAACGAATTACGTCCGGAAATAACAGTCATATTCACGCCAAATGGTTTAGGCGACTTAGGTTATAACGACTTGGTTCTTCAAGGCTTTCAAACCATCTATCAAAACAATCTGTTTATCAAGATGTATCTGTATGCTCCGCATTCAATCCAAGAGGCAGAGGATATATTTACGGATTGGATTCAGCGTTCCACCTCGCAAAGAAGTCTCTGCATTTTGGCCACATCTGACTACGAACAGATGGTCAATAACTATTTCACCCAAACAGACACGCTTCCCAAGGGAAAGGACGTATTACTATTCGAAAGTAACAACCCCCATAATCTGCCAATTACAACGTTTCGATTAAGCATGTATGGTGCATCCTATCTAGCTGGTGTCTGTGCTGCGACCAGCACAAAAGGTAATGCCTTGGTTGTAGGTGGTTCTTCATCAGACACTTCTATCCAATCAGCCTTTGACGGTTTTACAGATGGATACAAGTCTATCACGGACGATACCCCCGATACTGCTTTTATTGCCTCTTCTTATGAAGGATATGCCCAGCCAATAATAGCTTACCACATGATGGGGCGATGGTCACGAACCTATTCGTTTATTTATCCAGTTGCAGGTGGCTCCAACTTAGGAATCTATAAGTTTATAAGAGACTATAATCCCTCTGTTTTTACCACGGGAATGGATGTCGACCAGTCACACCTATGCAACAAAATAACAGGTTCGCTAATCAAAAGATTGGACAAACTAGTAGCGTTTTACACCAATCTTTGGTTATCGGGTAACTCGATGCCCCCTAAGGCTGTCTATGGACTTGGAAGCCAGTTTGTCGACTGGACCCTTGCACCGTCTTATTCAGAAGAATTAGAAGTGATTACTAACACATATCGTGATCAAGCAATCCAAAAGGAAAATGAATATGAGTATTAAGAATGGATGGTGGCTAACTTGTTTGTTGCTGTTAGCCTTCTGCGGGTGTGCTGATGATATAGAAGCACCGACTTCTCTTCAATCTAAACAAGAAGTCCATACGGTTGCAGTCATTATGCCCATGAGTCACGGGCTAGATAAACACTGGAAGCGAACACTCAGCTTTCTAAATCGCAATATGGATATAGCCTTTAAGGGACAAGAGAAGGCCATTAAACTTCGCTACGAATTGTATGATGAAGACAAAGAGGATATGTCGCGTTTGGCTGACTCGTTAGCCAAACGCAAAGATATAGAAGCTGTCGTAGGATGTCTGTATTCTGATCATGCGGCAGAAATGATTACGAAGCTAGCCGATGCTGAAAAAACTTTTTTAACAGTAAGTACCTCGGCAGACCTGACACGCGGCAATACCCAACATGGTTATTTGTGGTCGATGGTAGAAACTGACATTACTCAATGTGAGGTGTTGCTGTCAAAGGCACTCGATTATGGTGCCAAGCGTGTTTCATTACTGACATTGGAAAACAATAGCTACAGCCAAACCTTTGTAGATTGGTTTTCTTTTCAAGCTGGCGAACTTGGTCTTGAAGTTACAGGCATTCATTTATACAATGAGCAAAATGTTACCGAAGTGAGCCAAAGGGCTTGCGATGAAGAGACAGACTATATTATATGTGTACCAGCCACAGTGGAAGAAGTGCAATGGATTTGTGAGGCATTCCAAAAGTACGATGCTACCCATCCTTTCTCTCCCAAGAAACTATTTGGTGACACAGCATATGGTAGCGATGTTATCAACAAATATGCCAAGTATGTTGAAGGCATCGAAGGAGTCACCTTCGGAGCTGATCCTGAAAGTGGTTTTGAAGTTTCTTATAAAACGTTCTTCCGCGACGAACTTTCCTTAGGCGAGTCACAAATCTATGATGCCTGCATGATGCTTTACTACGGATTTTGGTATCAACTCATTCATGCCAACCAGTCACTCAGTCTCAAGGAAAGCCTCCGCGCTGTCGTCGACGGGCGTGACAATAATCACTATGGCTGGATGGGAGAAGACATGCGATTTGTCATAGAATCCTTTGCCAATGGAGGACATCCTAACATTACTGGCGCATCGGGCAGTTTAGATTTTGATAAAGACGTATACACCAGTGTACTTGAAAGTACTTACGCTAACTTTATGGTGTATAATGGCAGATATGTTACCTTGGGCTATTACAAAAGTAACGGCGGCCGACGCTCTGACAAAACTTTAGCTGGATGGAACTGGAAGAAGAATCAAATTCAAGACTTTAGTGACGAAACAGATATACGTTATCCAGTTCTTCAAGACAAATGGGCACTGCTTGTTGCCTCCTCGAAGGACTGGAAAAATTATCGTCACCAAGCAGATATTCTATCAGTTTACCAAATGATCAGAGAACGTGGATACCCCGATGACCATATCATACTGATTATGGAAGATGACTTAGCTCAAAACCCGAAGAATCCATTCAAGGGAGAGGTTAAAACCGATTTGGCTGAGAGCAATCTCTATCAAAACTTTGACATAGACTACAAAATGTCAGACCTCACTCCTACTGACATCATGAATATCCTTTCAGGTAAGAAAAACTCTCGAACGCCTATCGTTATAGAATCCACTGATAAGGATAACATTCTGATCTTTTGGAGCGGCCATGGCACACAGGCAGAGTTGTGCTGGGGTGATGAATTTATGGGAGTTAGAAAGGATATGATAGGCAATACGCTGAGGCAGATGGCAAAGGAAAAGAAGTATCGGAAAATGCTGTGCCTGATAGAGGCTTGTTACTCAGGAAGTATTGTCAAGGACATACAGATACCTGGTGCCCTCTTCATTACCGCTGCCAATGACAAGGAAACTTCAAAGGCGGACAACTTCAGCAATCAGTTAGGTGTATGGATGACCAACCGCTTCACTTATGGACTGCGTGAACAACTTGAAACTGATATGTCGGTGCCACTACGTGACCTGTACTACCGTCTCTTTATCAACACCATCGGTTCACACGTCATGGTTTACAACACAGCAAACTTTGGCAATATTCATATGAATAATATAAGCGAATTCTTTTTGTATTAACCTATTAACAACATTCACAACATGAAGAAATTCTCATTTCTTTTAACGGCATCAGTTGTAGCAATGATTTCATTCAGTGCCTGTTCAGACGACGATCCAATCGAAGGCGGTAATGGTGGTAGCGGCAACGACTCAACTACAGTCGTAGACCCAATCGTCTTGACCTACGACAAGTTCTTAAACAAGGACGATGTTACCATTACCTCACCCGACACGGCAACAATCAGTGTCAGCAAAGACTACCTTCTTGCTAACAACATCGACATCAAGGTTGATAAAGAGCCTGTTCCCATGGTTGTATGGCGCACCATGAATACGGTTCCCTTTGTACGTAAGGTGGTTAAGTCAGAAATTAAGGGTGACAAAGTTGAACTGACCACAGTCTATGGTGACATGGGAGATGTGTTCCCTGAGTCTGATATCAACTTGGATACTGACTTACACATCAACACAAATCAAAAACGTACCCGTGTAACACGTGCTGGCAATGAAGTAGTAAACCCAGACCGTTACAAAGACGAAGAAGGTAACTACCACCCTGCTGTCTACATTGTACATGAAGGTCTCTCAACTGTAAATGATACAGTTCCACAGGTGATGAGCCGAACAGACGAAGCACAATGCTTTACTGCAGAAGACTTATATGCTGACAATGCTGACTTCCGTATCCTTAATATTGACCAAGACATCAAGAACCTTGAAGTACCTCTTGTCAATAAAGGTAATACGAAGATTAAACTTTACGCTAAAAACAACCACGTAAAGGCTATAGCAGGTCTTCGCGTAAACATCAATACGCGTTGGTTTAAGTTGAAAAAATTTGAATGCGTTGCCTACGGTAACTTCGCAGCCCGTACTACTTTGGGAATCAACGCTACAACCGAATATCAAAAGGACTTAAACAAGCATCTTGCTACTTTCGGCAAATGTACAGCTGTATTCTGGGTTGGTATCATCCCCGTTGCTGTTACCTCAGAAGTAGGATTACGTGCAGTAGGTGACTTCCAGTTCAACGCATCTTGTGATGTTTCAACTAGCCTCGATTACTATGCAAATTACGAAGCTGGTGCCGTGTACGAAGGCAGATGGTACTCTATCAACAAGGGTTCTGCAGGAAGCAACAACAAGCTCAATGTCAAAACAGAAGCTGAAATGAGTGCCAAAGCAAATATTGGCGCAATGATGTATGCCAATGTAAAACTCTATGGCTGTGCAGGTCCTGAAATCAATCTCGGTCCGAAGGTATCAGCAAGTGCTAGCACCCGTTTAAAATCAGAAGTTGTAGGCAACAATAGCCGTAATTACTTGGAAGGTAAATACAACATTGGCATCTCGGTAGGCGGTAGCATTGACGCTGTCATCTCTATTTGGAAGTGGGAATTGGCTCGTTGGTCTGCTCCCTTCACCATTTGGAATGGTCCGAGCAAACAAGATAGTTTCCGCATTGACTTTTAAATAGTCAACTTACTTTATAAAAGTCCGCAACAGGGTTTCCCTGTTGCGGACTTTATTTGTACCTCTTCCCCCATTTTTGCAAACCAGTTGCAGGAAGGATCATTTATTTTTGCCACAAAAATAAATTCACTCCTACACATTATATATATGTATACGACGAAGACTTTCAAAAGAACTAAATCATTCGGTATAAACTGGTTAGCAGCCTTAATCGTGGGATTGCTGACTGCCTGTCATGCAGGACATGACCATGGACCAGATGAACACGCAGACGAGACAACACATGCTGACGGTAAAACAAAAGAAGAAGCTCATGCACACGGATCAGATGAAATTATCTTTTCACCTGAACAAGCGAAAGCTGCCGGATTACAAATAGAAACGGTTAAACCCATGACCTTTACCGAAGTGGTGGAAGTATCGGGTCAAATTCTACCTGCTCCTGGCACAGAATCAACCATCGTGGCTACCATGGCAGGTATCGTCAACTATGCTACGACTGGACTCACGGATGGTAAGGCGGTGCGTGCCGGACAACCGCTATTTGTGATTAACGCCAAAGCGATGGCTGACGGCAATCCGGCTGCTGTAGCACAAGCTGAACTCGATGGAGCGCAACGCGCGTGGGAACGTGCCCAACGCATGGCGAAAGACCACATTATCTCACAACGCGAACTGGATGAGGCACGCCAACGCTATGAAAGTGCAAAAGCGACTGCGCTAAGTTTGGGAAATGCGAACCAGACACGTACGGTGGGAGCTACGCTAAATGGTTACCTCAAAGGGGTGGCGGTAAAGCCTGGAGATTATGTGACAGCCGGCCAACCGTTGGCAACAGTAACACAAAACCGCACATTGCAATTACGCGCAGACGTGCCAGAACGCCACTATGCGTTTTTGCCACGCATTACCTCTGCCAATTTCCGCATGGCGTACGGCGACCGCACGGCTTGTTATTCACTGAAAGAACTGAATGGTAAACTTCTGTCTAAAGGACAAGCAACGGCGACGGGCGAATACTTTATTCCTGTCACCTTCGAACTGGAAAATCGTGGAGACTTTGTTCCAGGTAGTCTGGCTCAAGTCTACCTTACCGGTGCTCCCCGTGCCGGGGTCTTAACCCTACCACTCAGTGCCCTGACGGAAGCACAGGGGCTACACTTTGCTTACCTGCAACTCCATGCCGATGCTTACCGACGTGTAGAAGTTCAACTGGGAGCTTCAGACGGTCGCCGCGTAGAGATTCTCCACGGAATCAAAGCGGGTGATAAAGTGGTAACGCAAGGGGCAACACAAGTACGTTTAGCTGCCAGTGCCACAGTGATTCCTGAAGGACATTCGCATTAAAGCGCATTTCTCCATCTTATGACCTCAAAACTCTCTACATATCCTTATGCTCAATCGCATCATCTCCTTTTCGCTTAAAAATCGTCCACTCATTGTCGGCCTCAGCATCCTCCTGCTCCTGATTGGCAGTTGGACTGCCTGGAAGATGGAAGTAGACGTATTTCCCGATTTAAATGCACCAACTGTAGTTGTCATGACTGAAGCACGCGGCATGGCTGCCGAGGAAGTCGAACGGTTGGTCACCTTTCCCATAGAAACTGCAGTTAATGGCGCAACAGACGTACGCCGTGTGCGCTCCTCATCGACCACAGGCTTTTCGGTTGTCTGGGTAGAATTTGACTGGGGAACGGACGTTTATCGAGACAGACAGATTGTCACTGAGAAACTTTCGACTTTAGGTGACGCTCTACCCGATGGAGTCGGTAGTCCGACACTTGGCCCTCAGTCGAGCATCATGGGAGAAGTCATGTTTATCGGCTTGACAGCTGACAGTACAAGTGCGGGCAGTCTCCGCACACTGGCAGACTGGACCATACGCCCACGTTTACTCGCCACAGGCGGTGTGGCACAGGTCAGCGTGTTGGGTGGCGAACTGATGGAATACCAAATTCGCCTTCATCCCGACCGGATGCGTCACTACGGCGTCAGCCTCAACGAAGTGCTGGCGGCATCACGTAATATGAACCGCAACGCAACGGGTGGTGTACTCTATGAAGGAGGAAATGAATATATTGTGCGTGGTGTCATGAACACGCTTGACCCGCAGGAAATGGGAAAAGCTGTAATCAAGCGCACCGAAGCAGGATTACCCATTGTATTGGCAGACGTAGCTACGGTACAAGTAGGTCCGAAACGTCCGCAAACGGGCCTTGCCTCTATCAATCAGAAACCCGCTGTATTACTGACTGTGACTAAACAACCCGGTACGGGTACACTCGAATTAACCGAAGCACTCGACCGCGAAGTGGAGGAGCTGAAATCGTCTTTGCCTGCCGACGTTCACATCAATACACACCTCTATCGTCAACAAGACTTTATCGATGCTTCTATTTCGAACATCCAACAGTCCTTGCTTGAAGGCGGTATCTTCGTAGTGCTTGTGCTTTTCATCTTCTTAATGAATGCCCGCACCACGGTCATCTCTCTCGTTACGATTCCGCTCTCACTAGTCATCACGATTCTCGTTCTCGAACTGATGGGACTGACCATCAACACGATGAGTATTGGTGGTATGGCGATTGCCATTGGTTCACTGGTGGATGACGCCATCGTCGATGTGGAAAACGTATTTAAGCGACTGCGGCAGAATACTTCTCTTCCGGAAGCTCAACGCTTGCCACGTCGTGAGGTCATCTTCCAAGCTTCGCGCGAAGTGCGTATGCCTATTCTCAACTCTACACTCATTATTATAGTGAGCTTTGTCCCCCTCTTCTTCCTTTCGGGGCTGGAAGGTAGAATGCTGGCTCCCTTAGGCATTAGCTTCATGGTTTCGCTTTTTGCTTCTACTCTGGTAGCACTCACACTTACTCCCGTGCTCTGTAGCTACCTCTTGAGAGGCAAGAAACGTTCGGGCGAGGAAATCATCAGTGCAGAACCCCGTTGGGTACGTGCCATGAAGAATGGTTACAGCCGACTTTTGACCTGGGCCACGGGAAAAGCTTCGCGAGGCATCCTTATTGTTACAGGTACACTCGTAGTCGTCACAATCGGACTTTTCTTTACTTTGGGACGATCCTTCCTGCCGCCTTTCAACGAAGGTTCCTTTACCATCAATGTCAGCACCCTACCGGGTATTTCACTGGAGGAAAGCAACCGAATTGGTTTACAAGCGGAAAAACTCATCCTGCAAGTTCCTGAAGTACGGGCAGTTGCTCGTAAAACGGGACGCGCCGAACTCGATGAACATGCGTTGGGTGTCAATACCAGTGAAATGGAAGTACCTTACACACTTAAGGAACGATCAAAAGAAGAAGTCATGGCCGATTTGCGTCATCGTTTGGCTACCCTACCGGGTGTGAGTGTGGAAATCGGTCAACCTATTTCACACCGCATTGATGCCATGCTTTCAGGTACCAAGGCGGGCATTGCCATCAAGGTGTTCGGTCCCGATTTGACCCGTCTGCACAGCTTAGGTGTGGAAATTCAACAAGCGGTACACGATATTGAAGGCGTAGTTGATTTGAACGTGGAACAACAAGTTGAACGTCCGCAACTCGTAGTGCGTCCCCGCCGCGAATTGTTGGCTCGCTATGGCATTACTCTTCCTGAATTTGCAGAATATGTCAATGCGGCATTAGGAGGTGAAGTGGTCGATCAGGTACCCGACGGTAATCGTACTTTCGACCTCACGGTACGCATGGCAGACGATGCACTCTCTACACAAGATCGCATCCGCGCCCTCCTGTTGACTACTCCCGATGGCAAACAAATACCACTTACCGAAGTGGCTGAAGTCATCTCCACAGCAGGCCCCAACACCATCAGCCGCGAAAATGCACAGCGAAAGTTAGTCGTATCGGCCAATGTAACAGGACGCGACATGCGTTCAGTGGTGAACGAAATGCGTGAAGCTATCAACCAAAAGGTTGCTATGCCTGAGGACTACCATGTAGTCTTTGGCGGACAATTTGAAAGCGAAGAGAACGCGTCACGTCTGCTGTTGGGACTCTCGGTGGTAAGTATATTGGCCATCTTCCTCTTGCTCTACCTGCAATTCCGCTCATGGAGCCAGGCCACAGTGGTGTTGCTCAACCTTCCGTTAGCGCTGATTGGCGGCGTACTGGCGTTGACACTCACGGGCGGGGTCATCAGCATTCCAGCCATCATTGGATTCATCTCCCTCTTTGGTATTGCTACACGTGGTGGTATGTTGCTCGTGGATCGTTACAACGAGTTGACCTTACAAGGGCTCACTCGTCAAGAAGCCGTGATGCAGGGTTCTATGGACCGCTTGTTGCCCATCATTATGACCGCACTCTCCTCTGCCTTGGCATTGATACCCCTTGCACTCGGCGGTGACCTGCCGGGCAACGAAATTCAAAGCCCTATGGCGAAAGTGATGCTTGGCGGACTTCTGACGAGCACGTTGCTCAACCTCGTAGTCATCCCAATCATGGCTCCGATGAAACGTTCTACTACATCCCAAACTTCTGACGAATGAAAAAGTTTCTTCTCTCTCTCTGCATAGGCACCATGGGGCTTCCCCTTTCAACCTTTGCCCAACGCATGCCGGCACTGCTCGACACAATTGCTGCTAACAATACCCGTCTGCAAGCACTCCGCATGCAATGTGCGGCTAACATAGAATCAGGCAGAACGGACTTGACACTGCCTGACCCCGAAGCGGAGGTAGGTTACAAAGTGGCCCACCCGAAGCCCTCACCCAATACCGTGAGTGTAAGTGTCAAACAGACTCTGGACTGGGGCGTACTTAACGGAAGTCGACGACAATTGGCACGTACGAACGACCGCGCCGCAGCTGCACTATACGAACAAGGTACTCAAGAGGTATTGGCGGAGGCTGGCAAGGTGCTCACGCAGGTGATTCATGCCAACCGCCTGTGTGCCGAACTCTCCCGACGATTGGCTGACGCTACGGAAATCAGTGAGCTTTACGAACGGAGACTGAAGGAAGGCGATGCCAACCAAATGGAGGTAAACAAGGTGCGACTGAGTGTATCAGTCGCACGAACGGCCCTTCAACGTGCTGAAACGGAAAGACGCAACTGGCTGGAACAACTCCGTGCACTGAATGGCGGTGAAGCGATTGCCTGTGCGGATACGACATACAGGGTTGCTCCCCTGCCGGATTGGAATCAGTTTTGGAAGGAAGTGGAAGAAAAACACCCTCAACTGGAAGCAGCACGTTCGGAAGTGGAACGCTCGGAACGCCAATGGCGCGTAAATAAAGCGGAGGGACTACCAGGACTGACTGTAGGCTATACTGGTGAGTTTACCAAGGGAAGTCGCTTTAACGGAGTCACGTTGGGCATTAGTCTGCCGCTTTGGGGAAGAACGCGCCGCAAAGTGAAGCAAAGCCATATGGAAACAGTGGCCCGTAAACTAGACGAAACTGATTTACGCACGCAACTACAGACGCAACTGCGCCAAGAATATGAGTCTGCACGTACACTTCACGCTACAGCTGAGAACTTGCGCAAAGAGTTGACGCACGTAAGTAACGAACAGCTATTGCGCCGTGCATTGGACGAAGGGCAACTGTCGCTCTTGGATTATCTCCTGGAACGCTCCTTCTACTACGAGGCACGTACTGCATTGCTCGAGGCGGAACGCGATGCTGCATTGGCTGATGTGGCTTGGCAATCACACTTGTGGAAAACGAACGACTGATTAGACTACAAACGACACCGAAGGCACGGAAGAGTATCTTTCTTCTGTGCCTTCGGTGTTTTCCACAAAATCCATGCCTTAATAAAAGAACCACGGAAAGAACGAAAAAGACGGAAAAGTAAATGATTCCGGCTATTCCGTTAAATCCGAATATTCCGTGGTTGAAAATAGAACCACGGAAAGAACGGAAGAGACGGAAAAATAATTGATTCCGCCTATTCCGTTAATTCCGAATATTCTGTGGTTGAAAAAAAAGTATCACCAGTCTACGAGATTGTCAGAAAGACAAGAATATTCTGTGATTTCCATGTATTCACAGTTATCTGTGGCCTTGTATCGGGGCAAATCTGTAATTTTGCGGCAAGTAAATCAACCACAATTAGAATCAGACTCATGGTAAAGATTACAAAAGAGGCTGCGCTCCATTATCACGAAATGGGCAAGCCAGGAAAAATAGAGGTAGTTCCTACCAAACCATATCGTACACAAACCGATCTCTCACTGGCCTATTCTCCAGGTGTTGCTGAACCCTGTCTGGAAATCCAAAAGAATCCGCACGACGCTTACCGTTATACGAACAAGGGAAACTTGGTTGCGGTCATCTCAAATGGTACAGCCGTATTGGGGTTGGGCGACATTGGTGCAATGAGTGGCAAGCCTGTGATGGAAGGTAAGAGCTTACTTTTCAAGATTTATGCAGGTGTAGATGCTTTCGACATCGAAGTAAACGAGAAGGATCCAGAGAAGTTTATCGCTGCAGTCAAGGCTATTGCACCAACTTTTGGTGGTATCAACTTGGAAGACATCAAGGCTCCGGAATGTTTCGAAATCGAACAACGCTTGAAAGCAGAACTCGATATCCCCGTGATGCACGATGACCAACATGGTACGGCTATTATTTCTGCTGCCGGATTGATTAACGCCTTGATGGTAGCTGGCAAAAAAATAGAAGATGCACGCATCGTAGTCAATGGTGCAGGTGCAGCTGCTATTTCTTGTACTCGCCTTTATTGTGCATTCGGTGCACGCCATGAAAATGTGGTGATGCTTGACTCAAAGGGAGTCATCACAACCGATCGTGAAGGCCTCAACGAGCAAAAGCGCGAATTTGCTACGACACGCACAGACCTGCACACACTGGCAGATGCAGTGAAAGATGCTGACGTATTTGTCGGACTTTCGAAGGGCAACGTGCTTACGCAAGAGATGGTACGATCCATGGCATCTAACCCTATCATCTTTGCATTGGCCAACCCCGTTCCCGAAATTTCCTACGAAGATGCTATGGCTGCCCGCCCTGATGTGTTGATGAGTACGGGTCGTACAGACTACCCCAACCAGATCAACAATGTCATTGGCTTCCCCTATATCTTCCGTGGTGCACTTGACACCGCAGCCAGTGCCATCAATGAAGAAATGAAGATGGCCGCTGCACGCGCTATAGCCGAACTGGCTCGCCGTCCGGTGCCCGACATTGTGAACCGTGCTTACCATGTACGCAATTTCACCTTCGGTCCGGACTACTTCATTCCTAAACCCGTTGACCCACGCCTCATCACCGAGGTATCTATGGCTGTAGCCAAGGCTGCAATGGACAGTGGCGTGGCTCGTCGTCCCATTGAGGACTGGAAAGCTTACCGTCAATCGCTCCGTGAATTGATGGGACAGGAATCGAAGTTTACACAAAACCTCTACGATACAGCGCGTTCAAACCCGAAGCGTGTTGTTTTTGCTGAGGGTACCCACCCCACCATGCTCGAAGCGGCTGTACGCGCCAAGGAGGAAGGCATTTGCTTCCCCATCTTACTCGGCAACGACGTACAGATCAGAAAAGAAGCTGAAGAGTTGGATCTCAACCTCGACGGCATCGAAATTCTCAACCTGCGCAATGATTCACAAAACGAACGTCGCCATCGTTATGCCCGACTCTTCGCTAAAAAAATGGAGCGTAAAGGCTACACGCCGCAGGAGGCAGAAGACAAGATGTACGAACGCAACTACTTCGGCATGATGATGGTAGAAACGGGAGAAGCAGATGCCTTCATCACAGGTTTGTACACGAAATACTCCAATACCATCAAAGTAGCTAACGAAGTTATCGGCATCCGTCCGGGCTATAAGCACTTCGGTACAATGCACCTTATCAATTCAAAGAAGGGTATTCTCTTTATTGCCGATACGCTCATCAACCGTCACCCGGACGAAGAGACACTCTACGACATAGCTCGTCTGTCAGCTTCAACCACCCGTTTCTTCAACCGCACACCGGCTATCGCTATGCTTTCTTACTCTAATTTCGGTACAGATACCGAAGGAAGTGCTGAGAATGTACAACGTGTGGTCGAACGGATGCATCGTGAATTCCCGGATCTTGCTATCGACGGTGAAATGCAAGTTAACTTTGCTATGGACAAGGAATTGCGTGACGAAAAATATCCGTTTAACAAGTTGCAGGGAATGGACGTTAACACGCTGATTTTCCCCAACCTCTCGGCAGCAAACTCTTCTTATAAGATTGTCAAGTCATTGGTTGACGATGGTGAAGTGGTAGGTCCGATTCAGATGGGTCTGAACAAGCCTATTCACTTTACGGACTTCGAAAGTTCGGTACGCGATATCGTAAACGTTACTGCTGTAGCAGTGATTGATGCCATCGTGATGGAAATGAAAAAGTAAATACGAACGAAAGATAGCGCGCAAGGATAAAGGCTACGCTTGACAATACTTATTCTGAGTACAAACTCCAGCTTGCATCCTTTCCACCTATCGCCCATCATCCTACTGATTGAAGAGTTTATGAGTGACCTGTATATATAAGGTACACCATAGACTCTTCAATTGTTTCTACCGAACTGGACAACAACTCCCCGTTCATGCAATCCATTATGTACAAAAAAATCACATTCTTACTCTTCCTGATACTTCCTGCCTTTAGCTCAGCGCAGACCATCATTGATTTAAAACCGGGTGGTAGCGTACGCGCAAAGACCATCGAAGATTACAAGGCCGAACAGAAAATGAAGGAACGAGAGGAAGCTGACTCCTTACAGTATGCAGACAATTTGCTCCGTGCCTTCAATGCCCTGCATACGGACAGCTTGGCCGAAGCAGAACGCCTGTTTGAGGAGTCGCTCCGACTCCGCCCTCACGCACCCGGGAACTACATCATCCGACATAATCTGGCATTGATCGATTTGGCACGTGGACAATATATGCGTGCTGAAAAGAAGCTGACGGAATTAATCCAAACAGTGCCTAACTACTACGATGCACGACTGACCCGAGCTAAAACTTACTTACAGTTGGATCGTGCACGCGAAGCGATACAAGACGCGGAAACCTTACTGAACACAGACGAACTAAAGTATCAATCACACGACTATTTGCGACAGGCACGTTTCGTACGCGCCTCTGCACGCTACCGTCTGCGGCAGTATCCTGATGCACGCGTAGACTTGCGCAGAATATTGGAGGAAGATCCGCAAAATTTGAATGCGGCTGTACTCGAAGCGTTGACGCTTCACCAGTTAGGTCAAACCCAAGAGGCACTCAATCGCCTAAACCTCTTGCTGACGCGCGACCCGAAATCGGTCGATGTACTGTTAGCTCGTGCCGAACTTCATACTTCCCTCAAGCAATACGCCCTGGCACGTGCAGATTATGACCAGCTCATTGAACTCCATCCGAATGACCCGACCTTACGGACAGACCGCGCACGCACACTCATCAATTTGGGTGAGAAGTCTGCTGCCCGCCGTGATCTCGATCGTGCCATCGAACTGGGGCTGCCACGTGGTTCCGTTCAATCGCTGTATAACTTGACCCGAACGAAATAAGACCATTACAGCTGAATACTATTGAAATGATTAAATCTTTAAGGTACATCTCCTACTGAACGTATCACCAAGACACTTGGTTCATTTCCTTACTCAATCAAAGAATGGAAAAAGTGAGTAAGTCGTATGCATTCGCCTGTAACTCTTCTGTTCCCTCCTTCTCCACATTGTTTTTTCCTATGAAATTATTGTTGGCTTTACTCATTAGCTTAACCACCGTACTTTCCTCCTTGGCTCAATCCACGCACGCTACCGCAACTCCCGCTGTACGTCACGAAGTACGAGCGGCTTGGCTCACAACCCTCTTTGGACTGGACTGGCCCCAACGTCCCACTATGACAACGGCAGGAATGGCACAACAAAGACGGGACTTGCTTCGGCAATTGGACGAACTGCAGGCAGCAGGTATCAATATGGTACTGTTCCAAGCCCGCATACGAGCTACCACAGCCTACCCCTCTGCACTTGAACCTTGGGACGCAGCATTTACCGGACAAGCTGGACGTGCTCCAGACTATGATCCATTGCAACTAGTAGTAGACGAGTGCCACCGACGGGGTATGGAATGTCATGCTTGGGTGGTAGCCTTTCCCATTTGTAAGGTGACAACAGCTAAACAATTGGGAAAACGAGCCTTGCCTCAACAACACCCGGAACTCTGTCAACGCTGTGGAGACCAATGGATGATGGATCCAGGCGTACCCGAGACAGCAGAATACCTGGCACGCATATGTCGCGAAATTGTGGAACACTACGAAGTGGACGGTATTCATCTGGATTATATTCGCTACCCGGAAAAAGCGATTCCTTTTAAGGATGACCGAACCTACCGACTTTACGGACACGGACGCAACAAAGCCTTATGGCGAAGAGAAAACGTAGACCGCTGTGTACGTGCCATTCATGATGCAGTAAAATCGGTACGCCCGTGGGTAAAACTGAGCTGTTCACCCGTAGGAAAATACGCTGATCTGTCTCGCTACTCCTCATTTGGTTGGAATGCCCGCGATGCAGTCAGCCAAAATGCTCAAGAATGGTTACAAAAAGGCTGGATGGATATGCTCTTTCCCATGATGTACTTTGACGGAAACCATTTTTACCCCTTCTTGGCAGACTGGCAAGAAAACGCACACGGTAGACCGATTGTACCCGGACTGGGCATCTACTTCCTTCATCCTCAAGAAAAGAACTGGTCGCTACTTGCCATTCAACGTCAGATGAATGTCTGCCGGCAACAGGGATTAGGCGGACAAGCTTTCTTTCGCACACGCTTCTTACTGGACGATGTGAAAGGACTGTACCACTGGTTGCAAACAGACTTCTACCGCGAGCCCGCTCTCTTACCACCAATGACTTGGGCGGACAGCATTGCTCCCGCTTCGCCTGATGTTAAAGGAATATTTCAGGGAATGCGTTTGCAACTTCAATGGGAGGCCATCAACGATGTCACACCGATTTCGTACAATGTCTATCGCCTTGATTCAATCTATGGTGACCGTTTGCTAGCTACAAGACTGCGCGATACACACTACGAACAGTTACTTTATCTACCTGCACTCAAACACAGCCGTTACGCTGTAACAGCAGTAGATGCTTATGGCAACGAGAGCCAACCAACAGTTGTTTTGGTGAAAGAGGAAGAAAGGAAGTAACTCTTTTGTACACTGAAAGAAAAAAGTCTGCGAGAGTTTTAAGCCACTTGTGGATAGCTTCCCTATGTTTTTTCTAATAAGAACTGTGGTATACCTCAAGGAAAGCGAAGGGGATAAAAATCCTCCAACGTCTACAAACAAAAAAGCGGGAAATCCGACGATAGTACGTAACTATCATTGGATTTCCCGCTTTTATAATGGGAGAATCAATGCTTGTTAATCTTCTGAGACATCTTCTCAATACGCTCTGCAAGAAAGGCTTGGAATTCGGGAGAGTCAAACACTTCGATGTCATCGTAGAGACCGAGCACAAAACGACCAACACCCAGAAAACTGCATACTTCCGTCTGGAGAAGGTTTCTACCATCAGGCAATTCCACCAAATCCTTTTCTGCATCAGGATATTCCTCCAATAGGACTGAAGTTGCCAGCTGTCCCAAGCTCAACTTTACCCAATGACGCTCCTCGCCTGAGAAGTGGAAAAGGTCAACATAGAAAGGAACGTGTTGCTCCTTATTGTTCCAATAAATATCCAAAAGCTGAACAGACTTCATCCGTGAAATCTTGAAGGTCTTGTTCATTTTGGTAGCTAACTCGTAGCAACGCACTTCTCCGTTTTCATTAAGGAAGAGATAGGGCTCAACAATGCGGTCACCCACAGCACCACTGGAAGCAGACTGGTAACCCTTGATGACACAGACACGTTCTTCACGGATAGCGCGGAACAGGGTACTGATATTGGCTGCCTGTTGTGCATGCACACCTTGCTTCGCAAGAACATCGGGCGTATAAAGACGCGCCAACTTCTCACGGAGGTGACGTACCTGTACAGAATTATTGTACACAGAATTAAGAATCTGGCAGAGCGTAATGCCTTCATCTTCCGTAAAGGATATTTCCTTTGCAAGACGCTCAAAGAAGGGAGAATTATGATCAATGCGGTACTTGGTACCTTCCTTGCGAACAATAAAACCCAATTCTTTGAAAGAGTCCATGTAACGATAGATGGATCGGCGACTCATTTCGAGTTTCTTGCCTATCTCATCAACCGTCATGAAGCGGTCGGCTGTCAGCATTTCCAAAAGGTGAAGCTGACGAGAGAATTTTTCAAGTTCCATATTGCTTTTATTGGTTGTTCCTTGCATTTAGCAAGAGCGAAAGTACTATTTTTTTTAGAAATATTGCAAAGTCCATACTGACATTGAATATTCTCATCCGTTTAAAGCTTTTTATTCGGCTCAAAACGACCTATTTCGTGCAGATTGGCTTACTTTACACGATCTTAAACCACGCTTTCTAAGAAGTTTGGAAGCAAGAATTTCAAGTTTTTCCATTTCTACGTATGAATACGACCACCAAAAATGTTATTTATCTGCTGTTGTCTACTTTACTCGGGGGATTATTAATGGGTTGGATATACCGAGGATATGATTTCACCCAACTGACAACAGTATTTGGGCTGCGCAGCAATTACCTGTGGATAACGCTTGCCCTTTGTGCTGGCGTGTTTGCCAACCTGTTGCGCTCTTTGCGGTGGCGCATGTTGCTGCAATCAGCTGCCATTGACATCACGACGCGTCGTGCCATTGAGCTGGTCTTTATCTCCTACCTCATCAACAGTGTGACGCCCCGTTTGGGCGAACTGACCCGCTCGCTCTTGGTGAAACGTGGCTGTGCAAAAACTTCGACCCGCGCACTGGGTACGGTGGTGGTTGAAAAACTGGCCGACGTTGGCTGCCTAATTGTGGTCGTGGGACTGGCGGTCATCCTGCGTTGGGAAAGCACGGTGGGACTCGTTCAAAGTGCTTCGAATAGTTTGAAGTTGGCTGTTCCGACTTCTACCTTTTTCCTCATTTTAGGCGGTGCCATTTGTTTGCTCATCGGCTTTAGTCTGCCCTTTTGGAAACACCTGCGCCATTTCTTTCTCAACCTTTGGCAAGGCATTACCGCCATTGCCCGGCTAGAGCGTCCCGGCTTGTTTCTCCTGTGGTGCTTCGGCATTTGGAGTTGTAACTTTCTGCAACTCTACCTGTTGCTCCCCTGTTTTGCCGAACTAACTCACGTAAACTTGGGCGATACGCTCCACATCTTTGCGGCTGCAAGCATTGGTGTATTGCTTCCGACACCAGCGGGGGCTGGTCCCTGGCATTTTGCCATTGTCAAGACCCTCACAAGTGTCTACGGGGTAGCCAAACCCGTGGCACAATCCTTTGCACTCGTCACACATGGACTCAAAACGGTTCTTGTCATGTTGTTGGGTGTATTGGGATACCTCAGTTACTTCCGTTCGGTATGGACAAAATGGAAGGCCCACTGAAGCCCTATTCGAACGACTCCTTAATACCATTTGATTATGAACAAACTGCAAGCTCTCCTACTCTCGCTTACCTGTGCTACCACAACGGCGACTGCACAGAGTTACGATGAACTATGGAAACAAATAGAACAGGCTGAAAAGAATGACCTGCCTAAGACGGCGTTGCAACACGTAACCACCCTTGAACAAAAAGCGCAAACAGAAGGCAACACGGCTCAGCTTTTGAAAGCGCACCTGATGAAGGGAGTCTATCTGCAAGAGATTTCTCCTGACTCAGTTGCTCCATTCATTCAATTAATGGAAGAGTCGCTCAGTCACGAAACGCGTCCTGTAGTCCGCGCACTTTACCACGCCGCCCTCACCAATCTCTACCATCGTCAGCTGGAAGACTGGCAAGCTACCGACCAAGACTCGAAACACAAGAAACTACGCGAGCATTTTACCGCCTCGTTCGCTAATCTCAATGCGCTGGCTCAAGCGAAAACGAAGGATTGGTTGCCGCTCTTTAATGAAGGCAAACGAAGCTTGGCCTTCGATTATGACCTGCTTCATACCTTATATTATCATACGCAATCACTCCACCAACTGCCTGACGAATACCGTACGACCCAACGTAACCGCTTGATAGACTTTTATCAAAAACAAGGGAAACGCGAAGCGGTCATACTGTTGGAATTGGACCGTTTGCAAGCAAAACAATCTTGGGGAAATACTGAGGGACCGCTCGAACAAAACGACGACTTTGCCCTACTGCTCCGCTTGGCACACGACAATGCCGACCAACCGGCCAACGTTTTTGTTTACGAAGAATTATTGAATTGGACGCATCGCTACGATCGTGATGATTTGACTTACGCACTGCACAACGACAGTCTGCTCGCCCGCCTTGCATGGGAAGGCATCCGTCTGTTGGAGAAAAAAGACGTCTACGGACAAGTCAGTAACCTACGTAACCGACTCGCGGAACTCACTACTCCAGCCCTCAGTCTGAAAAGCATCAAGGAAGGCTATTATCCTGGTACGAAGGAACGATTTGAAGTCAAAATGCGAGCTTGCACGGAAGCCAAACTGCGCATTTTCCGCCTGACTGGAAGTGCCGTGGAGTACGACAGACTCTCACAAAAACAAGGCGAAGCACAAGCTATCAACCAACTTATTAAAAAGCAGAAAGCAGTACTTACTCAAACGCTAACAACTCCGACTGCCGAGGCATGGAAGTGGAAGGAAACCACGGTGGAAATGGAGTTACCCAAGGAACCAGGCGTCTATGTGGCTATGCTGACCAATGGCCAGGGCATGAAACGCCAAGCAACCTTCCGTATCACAGCCAACCACGCATTGCTCTTTAACTTACCCAACGGAGGCACGCGCTTGCAAGTGGTCAACGAACAAACCGGTAACCCCGTTCAGCAAGCTCAAGTCACGATTTATACGGAGAACTTCAAAGCCATTCAAACACTGAAGGCAGACCAAGAGGGACGCATCATATTACCTACACATCATTGGGCATACAATCAGAAAGTTTACCTCAGTTCTCCCGGCGACGAAGGCGGAGATGCACTCTCGATTTATGGAAACCGCGGCTACACGGATCGAAAAGGCCAGCAAGTCATCTCGACCATTGACCTTTTTACCGACCGTGCCATCTATCGCCCTGGCCAGACCATTTATTTTGCTGCAACGGCCTATGAATCAGAAGGGGACGACTTCCGTACCCAAGCGGGACTCACCGGCAAAGTGCTGCTCTACGATTCCAACTACAAACAGATAGACAGCCTCAACATGCGCACCGATGAATGGGGCACATTGAAAGGCGAATTTCGCCTGCCCGAAGGTTGCTTGCCTGGCCGCTTCAAACTGGAATTTACAGGCGGAGCGTTCAAAGACAGAATGGAAGTGCGCGTAGAGGAATATAAACGTCCAACATTCACACTCGAAACGACTTTGCCTGAAACGGCATATCGTCTTGGCGACAGCATTCGCATTCAGGGAAAAGCAATGACCTATACAGGAGTACCACTTGCTGATGCCAAGGTAACTTACACGGTTCTCCGTAAAAGTTGGGGACGTTGGAACGATGATACCCTGCAACCTCAAACGGGCGAAACACGTACCCGCGAAGACGGTAGCTTTGCCTTACCCGTTCATCTCACAGCTCCCCTCAATTCTCAGGCAAACGACCGCTTCAACCGCTATACATTTGAAGTTAATTACACGGTAACGGCAGACAACGGCGAAACGCAGGAAGGCCAAACGTGGATACAGACAGCGACCGCCCCGGCTTTCTACGAAGTGGAAATGCCCGCAACTATATGCCGTGAACATTTACCCGAAATTCAAATATCCCTGCGCAATGCAGCGGGTAAACATTTGGGCAAGAACCTGAGCTTCTACTTGGTAGACAAGGCTGGCCACAAAGTGCTGGAAGACATCGTTACGAATGGTGAAACCTTCCGTCTGTCAGCTGCATGCAAAGCTCTTTCATCGGGGGTATACTATCTCGTAGTGCCAGCTCAACAAGGTGCAAAGGAAAAACGCGTGCGCTTCGTACTCTTTAGTGAGAACGACACACGTCCTGCTGACTCCGAAGAAAAGTTCTTCGCTTACACACGTCCCACCAACCGTTCGGACAGTGCCTTTGTACTGATTGGTACCCCCGAGCGCAAAGCCACGCTCTTCTACGACTTGGTAAGTTGTAACCGTGTGATCGAAAGCCGGCAGATTTCCCTCAGCGATTCACTCGTAGCCTTCTCGACAACCTATCGTCCCGATATGGGCGACGGAGCCACCCTGTTTTTTGCCATGGTGCGTGACGGCAAACTTTATAAGCACGAGGTAAACATCGAGAAGCCCAAACCCGAGAAACGACTGGTGCTGGAATGGGAAAGCTTCCGCTCGCTGCTCGAACCTGGCCAGGAAGAAGAATGGACGTTGCGCATTGCTTATCCCGATGGCACACCGGCACCCGCCTCACTCCTTGCCTGCCTCTATGACTCCTCACTCGATGCGTTTGGGAAAGTCAACCGCGACTTTTCGGCTGTGCACTTCACCCGCCGCCTACCCTCGTCCGATTATCGGTATGATACCTGGGAAGAATGGGCTACCCAGACTTTAAGGTGGAGCAAACAATGGAAAGCGGAGAAGGTGAAACCCATCTATTGGACTCATTGGAACAAGTCGCTCTATCAATATGGAGGCAACAAGCTGTATGATACGCAAGAACTCTGCTTGGATTTTAAAGCAACAAGCGACTGGACGACGGTAGGCAGCGTACCTGAAACCAGTCCTCGCCGCGCCCGAAAAATGAACACCGTTTTAAAGGCTGAAACAGCGGGCGTTGCCACCGATCAAGCGATAAAGGACGGCACTCCGACCTCGCAACCACGCTCCAACTTTGCCGAAACGGCTTTCTTCCTGCCTCAACTGCGCACGGACAGTACGGGGCGTGTCAGCCTCGCGTTCCGACTCCCCGAGAGCTTAACGCGTTGGCACTTCACCGCACTGGCTCATACCCGTACGATGGACTTTGCCCAACTCGACACACAAATTGTGGCACGCAAAACGCTCATGGCAGAAGCCAACCTGCCACGTTTTGTTCGTCAAGGCGACCATACGTTGCTACCTGTCAAGGTGACCAACCTCAGTGACCAGCCGATGAAAGTACAGCTCAACGTGACGCTTGAAGAATGGCAAAGTGCAGGTAAGCAACTCATCAACGAACATCCGGAAGTTGAACTGGCGGCTAAGGAATCGAAGGTTATCGAGATTCCCTATACCTGTCGCACAAATGCTGACGCGCTACGCTTCCGTGTAACTGCACGAGGCGAACAATTTAGCGATGGCGAGGAACGTCTCTTGCCTGTGCTTTCAGACCAGGTAGAAGTGACGCGCACCCTACCCTTCTCTTTATTAGGAAAGGGAACACACACTGTTGATCTCTCCCCGCTCCACAAAGGGTATTGTACGAAACCTCACGCGCTGACCTTAGAATTGAGTTCAAACCCTACGTGGTATGCCGTGACAGCACTACCTGTTTTGGCAGGCAATCCGCTGTCACTCAGTGCCACAAACTGGGCCGAACGGTTCTATGCACTGGCATTGGGCGAAAAAATGGTATCGCTCAATCCCGAAATTCGTTCATGGGCCGAGGCTGCCGACGAGGAAGTTCACGCGCTCACCAATCTGTCGGCACGAGGGCTCAACGAAGCCACCCCGTGGGCTAAAGTGGGCGACGAATTGCGCCAACGCAGCCGTGCCCTTACCCAGTTCTTTACCCCCACACAGGCAGCTGGCCTACGTCGCACAGCACTTGACAAACTGCGTGCCCTCCAACAAGGAAACGGTTCGTGGAGCTGGTGTCCGGGAATGCAGGGACATGCACTCATCACGATTGAAGTAGCCATACAACTAGCCCGTGTGCAACGTTTAGCTGAAAACTATGAAGCGCGCGAGATGCTTGACCGCTCCCTCCCCTACCTGCGAGATTACATGGCTCAATCGGTAAAGGACTGGAAGCTGGAAGAGAAACGTACAAAACGGCTCATGAAGCCTTCCGAAGTACAACTGCGTTACCTCTACTTGCTAAAACTCTTGGGCGAACGACCGGATGCAGACGCGAAGTTTCTCCTCGAACGTGCCGCTCAACTTCGCCACGAACTGTCCATGTACGGCAAAGCAATCGGTGCGGTAGTACTGGCAGAATTTGGCTACGATGCCGAAGCCCGTCTCAATTTGGAAAGTCTGCTGGAGCATACAGTAACCGCTGCTGAAAAGGGACGGTGGTTTGACACGGATCGCGCCTTGATGTCAAGCGAATCGTACCGCATCCCAACGCAGTGTGCCACCATCGAAGCACTGGCCTACTTTGGCAAGGAAATAGAAGCCGACGAAATGCGCCGCTGGCTGATTCAGGCAAAGCGTACGCAAGCGTGGGAAACATCGCGCGCAACGGCCGATGCGGTCTATGCCCTACTTTCTACTGCAGGCCAATCCTATTCCGTCACAGCACTGAGTGCCACTCCGCTCTCCTACGCCTTGACAAAGGGAGGGAAGAAGGTGGCAGAAAGCACTCCTACGGAATCTGCAACTCCGAAGTCAGCGGGTTACATCAAAAGAACCTTTTCGGACAAGGCTACGCTTGATGCACAACAGCTCCGTCTGGACAAAACGCAAGATGGTGTGGCCTGGGGATGTGTTTATGCTTCCTACCGACTTCCTGCTGACGAGGTTTTGACCGAGGGCAAAGACTTGCTCTTGCGCCGTCGCTGGGAAATATGGCGCGATGGCCAGTGGCAACGACTCACAGCCAAGGAGAAAGTGTACAAGGGAGACCGCCTGCGCCAAGTATACAACCTGCGTGCCGAACGAGACTTTGACTTCGTGAGCCTGAACGCTTCGCGTGCCGCCTGCCTCGAACCCGTCAAACCGCTTTCAGGCTATCATTGGGAACGCGGTTTGTCAATCTATCGCGCAGTTCACGATGCATCGACCGATTTCTTTATCGAACGCCTGCCCAAGGGTGACCACGAATTGACGGAAGAACTCTTCGTAGTACGTGCCGGACAGTACACGACAGGCATTGCCCGCACTCAGTCGGTCTATGCTCCCGAATTTGCAGGTACAACGGCAGCAGAGGCACTGACGGCAGAATAAAAAGGTATGTTCCGGCTGCCCCACGCGCCTACATGCTGCTCACACTACGACACATTTAAGCCCCGCTTGCTCTTCATCGAGTCTGGCGGGGCTTACTTTTTGCATACACGACAGGTACGTACGTCTGTACCGAGGACATCGCAAGGGTGAAAATTGTCAGATGGTAGGTAGAAGGACAAATTGCAAGGACGAAAATTGTCCGATGGCAGGTAGAAGGACAAATTGAAAGGATGAAAATTGTCAGATGGTAGGTAGAATGACAAATTGCAAGGACGAAAATTGTCCGATGGCAGGTAGAAGGACAAATTGCAAGGAGGAAAATTGTCAGATGGTAGGTAGAAGGACAAATCAGAAGGACGAAAATTGTCCGATGGCAGGTAGAAGGACAAATCGGAAGGACGAAAATTGTCAGATGGTAGGTAGAAGGACAAATTGACAAAAGAGGAAAGGCTTCTTCTCTCCTAACGCAACGATGGGAGAAGGCGACCCGAAGAACAGCAAAGGCAGAAACCAATGCTTCACTGAAAATAAAGGCATAAAAAAAGTGTCCGCGCTGGGTAGAACGCGGACACAGGAAATAAAAACAAGTCTATAACACGCTTTCCAGACGCTGCAAAGCTTCTGCAGCCTCTTCCTCCGTGAGCGTGAGAGGAGGTAATAATCGAATAATATGAGTGGAAGCCGCCCCCGTGAAGACATGTTGTTCTTCCACCAAGCGGCGACGCATTTCCTTGACAGGCTGGGCATATTCAATGCCAATCATCATGCCTTCGCCTCGCACTTCCACGATTTGATTGGGATGACGTTGCTGCATCGCTCGTAAACCTTCCAACAAATAGTCACCGATACGGGCAGCATGAGCCACGAGGTTTTCCTTCTGCATGACTTCCAGCACAGCAAGTGCGGCCACACAGGCTAAGTGGTTTCCGCCAAAAGTGGTGCCGAGCATGCCGTAAGTAGCTGCAAACTGAGGCGAAATGAGTACGGCTCCCATGGGGAAACCATTGGCTATGCCCTTGGCACAGGTGATGAGGTCGGGGCGCACACCGAGATGCTGATGGGCAAAGAACTTACCCGAACGTCCGTAACCGCACTGTATTTCGTCGCAAATCAAGACTGTACCCGTAGCATCACAAGCAGCACGCAAGCCTTGTAAAAATTCAGCAGTTGCCAGACGGATACCGCCCACACCCTGAATGCACTCCACAATGACAGCCGCTACATCACCCTTCGCTAATTCAGCCTGAAAAGCTTCTAAATCATTGAGTGGCAGGAAAGTGACATGACCATTGGCATTGACCGGAGCAACAATTTTCGGATTGTCAGTAGCTTCGACAGCTAGTGAGGTACGACCGTGAAACGCCCTTGAAGCAGCCAGCACACGCTTTCGTCCCGTATGGAAAGAAGCCAATTTGAGTGCATTCTCGTTGGCCTCAGCTCCAGAGTTAACGAGGAAGAGGCTGTAATCGGGATAACCCGATGCTTCACCCAACTTCTCCGCCAACTGTTCCTGTAATCGGTTGACAACGGAATTGGAATAGAAACCTAAGGTCTGCAATTGCTCCGTCAGCCGAGTGACATAGTGCGGATGGCTATGACCTATGCTGATGACGGCATGGCCACCATAAAGATCGAGGTAGGCTTGTCCTTGCTCGTCCCACACGTGGCAACCTTGGCCACGAACGATGGAAATGGGTAAGAGCGGATAGACTGGAAAAAGATTCATAAGCATGAAGTGAAATAGATGAAGGGGAAGAGGTGTCCCAAAGGGTAAAGACGGTTGAAAAGACAACCGCATCTACTCCCCAATGCGAAGTTTCTCTTAAAAAGCCACGGGCTTCAGACGTAAGCCGGTCGTTTCCTCCAGCCCAAACATCAGATTCATATTTTGCACGGCTTGTCCCGATGCTCCCTTAAGCAGGTTGTCGATGCAGGCAGTTACTAACAATTTGTCGTCATGCAGCTCAGCATGAATAAGGCACTTGTTCGTATTGACCACTTGCTTCAAATCAATAGGACGACCTACATAATGCGTAAAGGAAGCTTCGGAGTAGAAATCGCGGTAACAAGCTTCGATTTCTTCGAGGGAAGAATCACAACGCACCACTTCGGTAGCAAAGATGCCACGCGGAAAATCGCCACGATACGGAATGAAGTCTACATCCCCCGCAAAGGAGGGTTGCAACTGGTGAATGGACTGCAAGATTTCGGGCACATGCTGATGCTCAAAGGCCTTGTAAATGCTCATATTTCCCGAGCGCCAACTGAAATGAGTCGTGGCGGCAGGCTTCACACCCGCTCCCGTACTGCCCGTGATGGCATTGACTGAAATGTTTCCCTTAAGCAAGCCTGCCTCTGCCAACGGCAGCAATCCGAGCTGAATACACGTAGCAAAACAACCGGGATTGGCCACGTGAAGAGCTCCCATGATTTGGTTACGATTGAGCTCAGGAAGCCCATAAACGTAATCATTGTCTTCAGCTGTCAGGCGGAAATCCTGAGCAAGGTCAATGATACGAACATCGGCAGGAATATAATGTTCAGCAAGAAAGCGAGTACTCTTGCCGTGACCAAAGCAGAAGAAGACTACATCGACCTGGTCAAAAGGCAGTTCATCCGTAAAGCGCAAATCGGTCTCACCATAGAGTCCCGCATGCACATCGGCAAGCAAATTGCCCGCATTGCTCTCACTGTTGACAAAGACAATTTCTGCATCGGGATGGTTGAGCAACAAGCGGCAGAGTTCACCCGCTGTATAACCGGCACCGCCGACGATGCCCACTTTAATGGATTCATTCATACCTGGAACTATTGGGAATTAGAATGGCACAAATCAGATAAAGCAACGCAAATGGAATCAGTCCGGAAGCAATGGTGATGAATACCCACGGAATGCGAATAAACGTAGGGTCTACTTGAAAGAAATCTCCCAATCCACCACACACACCGGCTAACATACGATTGCGCGAACGAGTTAACTTTTTAGGAGGCATCATAGCAAAGGATATATTGAGCCGAGGCATTTTTAATCAAGCGTTTCCTCCACTCCGTGATTAGCATAAAATACACGCAACGGGGTGCTTAACACCTTGATGAAGCCCTTGGCATCATCGGCCGTCCACCCTTTTTGAGTTTCACCATATTCACCAAACTTCGTCTTGACAAGGTCATCAGCACTTTCAACACCAACCGTACTGAAACCTAGCGGACGAAGCTGAAGAATGACCGTACCGTTGACGTAACGCTGTGAACTGGTGAGCATGGCCTCAATGTCACGCATCACAGGCTCCAGATACTGGCTCTCGTGAAGGAACATGCCGTACCAGTTGGCTACCTGATCTTTCCAATACTGTTGCCACTTTGAGAGCGTGTACTTTTCCAAGAAACGGTGCGCTCCGATGATCAAGGCCGGGGCAGCGGCTTCAAATCCCACACGCCCCTTGATGCCGATAATCGTATCGCCTACATGCATGTCGCGTCCGATGCCATAAGCTGCACCAATTTCTTCGACCTTACAAATAGCCGCAATCGGGTCATCATAGGTTTCGCCGTTTACCGCCTTGAGTTCGCCTTGCTCAAAGGTCAGACGAAGTTCTTCCGTCCCCTCCTTAGTAACCTGCTTGAGGTAGGCTGACTCAGGAAGTCCCTGGGCGGAATCGAGAATTTCGCCACCGCAAATACTGGTACCCCAAATACCGACATTATAGGAGTATTTGAGTTTGGCAAAGTCTGCCTTGAATCCGTGTGCATTGAGGTAATCGACCTCTTCCTGACGGCTCAAATTGCTGTCACGTGTCAAGGTGATTATCTCCATGTCAGGACACATCACAAGGAAGGTCATGTCGAAACGAACCTGATCGTTCCCTGCCCCCGTCGAACCGTGTGCGATGGCATCTGCACCGATTTCCTTCGCGTAACGGGCTATCGCCATTCCTTGAAAGATACGTTCAGACGATACTGATACAGGATAAACATTGTTGCGAAGCACATTGCCGAAGACCATAAACTTGAGACTCTTGTCATAATACTCACGCGTCACGTCGAGCGTCACATACTTCGTAGCACCAAGTTTATACGCATTTTCTTCGTTTGTCTTCAGCTGTTCTTCGCTGAAGCCGCCCGTATTGGCACAGGCGGCATATACTTCATATCCTTTTTCCTTCGCAAGGTACATCACCGTATAAGAGGTGTCCAGACCACCGCTGAAGGCTACAACTACTTTCTTCTTCATCATTATGGTAGATTAGGGGGAGGAAGACAGGTTAGAGATTACAGACCAGAAGGTCTGATTTTATAGTTTACTTGAGCTGGTTACCACTGTTTTCAACGTACAGAACGCGCCATACGCCACACATCTGGCACAGCTTAACCCGCTGCCTCATTCTTCTTGATAAATTCAATCACGTCTGCGGGTATCTCTGCCGGTAACGGAGCATTGGGATGGCGTTCGGGGTCGAACAGCATTCCGGTACACACACAATATTTGCGGTTGGTACGGGCAAGCACGTCGCAATTGATGCAACAAGGTTGCTCGGGCGTACCACAACCCTTCCAGTATTCATCATCCTGAGTCAATTCACTAAACGGAACCGGCACATAGCCCAACGAGGTATTAATGCGCATCACTGCACCCGAACTAGTCAGTCCAAAGATCTTGGCATGCGGCCAACGCACCCGACTCAGTGCAAAGGCTAAACGCTTGATGCGGGTAGCCAAATGGTGTCCCCGGAACTTGGGTACGACGATCAAACCCGAGTTAGCTACATAGTGTTTGTTTTCCCAGCTTTCGATGTAGCAAAAACCAGCAAACTCTTCACCATACAAGGCTATAATGGCCTTGCGCTCCTTCATTTTCGTTGCGACATATTCGTGCGTACGGCTGGCTATGCCCGAACCACGCACCTTGGCCGCGTCCGTAATCGTTTGGAGAATGGTGTCTACATATTTTTCGTGGCTGGCATCGGCCACTAACACTTGGATTCCGTCATTGTATTCTTCCATAATAGATAGAGCTTTGTACATGAAATGCTAAACCGTCCTCAGAGTACCACACTCTTGACGGCCGGAATAATGGTGGCCAGTTCATCGGTAAAATCCTGGCGCGAAGTACCTTCAGAAATAATAACCAAGATGGTATCATCTCCTGCAATCGTTCCTGCAACGGTCGACAACTTATGACTATCGATGTCGGAAGCCAGTCCGGCAGCATAACCAGGACGCGTATGCAAGATTGCCAGGTTACCCGAGAAGGAAATCGAGGTAAAACCCGTATTGCGCAAGTATTGCGGCACCACTTCGGGACGAATCGTCCGTCGGTACAGTGGATTTTCGGGCAAAACGTAACGATAGCCGCCTCGACCATTCAAAACTTTTGCAGCATGCAGCTTATTCAAATCGCGTGATAACGTGGCCTGCGTCACCACGCAGCCGTTGCGTGCCAACTCCTGGAGTATTTCCTCGTGACTACCCATTTCATTACTCAACAACAGGACACGCAACACCTCCAAACGTTGCATTCGATTACTCATAGACTCGTGTTTATATTCTTAAAAGGTGCAATTCCTCACCAAGCCCCTATCAGCAAGTGTTCAGCAGCCTCAGAACTTGACGGAATCATTTGTTTATGGCTGCAAACGTACGAATATTATGCGAATCAGATTCGATATATACCAATAAAATGCACTCAAAAACCGAATTATTCTGTTTTATGCAATTGAATATACATCTACGCACACCGTTCTGCAACAAAAACGGGCTGAAAGTACCATGCCTTCAGCCCGTTCTATTTCTAAAAAGCCAGCCAATGTATTATGGCTTCTGTAACTTGATACATGCCCAACCGTCGAGCACTCGTTCATCGACCAATTGCAAGCCTTGTGCCTCAGCTTCGGCAAGCAATTGCGGAACGTCGGTATCGTAAAAACCACTCATATAGATAAAAGCACCCGGCTTCATGCAAGCTACATAATGCTTCAAGTCGTTAATCAAAATACCGAGATTGATGTTTGCAATAACCAAGTCAAAAGGCCCTTTGTCAACCAACAACCCCGCATTGCCTAACTCCACGTCAATACCGTCCAGGTGATTGAGCTGGATATTCTCACGTGAATTCTTTACACACCATTCATCCACATCAATACCCAAGCAATGAGCCGCACCGCGCATACGAGCCAGAATGGCGAGAATACTAGTACCGCAACCCATATCGAGCACCTCTTTGTCCGTGAGATCGTCGGTCAGCAAACGGCTAATCATCTGCGAGGTCGTAGCATGGTGTCCCGTACCAAAGGACATCTGCGGATTGATGGTAATGCGATATTCCGCTTCGGGTACATCTTCGTGGAAGGTGCTGGCTATCACGCAACGACCGTCTACAACAAGCGGTTTGAAATAATTCTTCTCCCACTCTTCATTCCAGTCCTTATCTTCAGCCTCCACCATTTCATAACTGATTTCTACACCAGGCAAGGGGAAAGCCTCCAAGGCCTCACGTAAGGCAGCCTCGTCGTACAGACTCTGCTGAATGTAACACTGAAAATGGTCCACCTCATCCTTTTCCGCAAATCGAGGCTGTTCGGGATTCTCACAATGCGCCTCTGCCGGACGATCTAACTCATCGGTATGCACAAAACTGTCAAACCCAATTTCAGCCAGGACCGCAGAGAGTACATCCTGCACCGCTTCGGTGGCAGGACGAGTGGTAAACGTAAATTCTAAATACTTCATGGGGAAAAATAGATGATATTCGTTGAGAAGCTAAATAGCAGTAAATGAAAGAGTCGAAAATAGTTGCGTAGCAAATTGATTTCACTTTATCAACCACACGACTCCCCCACTCCATCTGCCTACAAGCCAAAGGCTTCAGCGCAGCAAAGTTACCCACAAAATCAGAGCAAACCCATCTATTCGGTTTTTTCTTCTTAATTTTGCAGGCAGTTAAGAAAGGAACGCGTCGTAAACCACTTTTTAGTTTGCTTGCGTGTTCCTTTCTTTTATGTAATGCCAAAGGCTAATCCATGGATTGATGAAAGAGAAGAAAACGAAGTTGATCCTCTTCTTACCCTCCTCCCTACTGGCCCACAAGCCGTTCATGGATGCCGCCTTCTCCTTCCGCAGGAATATTCATTCTCTAATTACATAATTAACTCTATGGATTGGTTTCAATCATTATTTACCACAACCGATTCCGTAGCACACATTGTCGTACTCTACTCTTTAGTCATTGCCGTCGGCGTAGTGCTGGGCAAGATTAAGATTGGCAGTATTTCCCTGGGTGTTACCTTCGTGTTGTTCGCCGGTATTGTAGTTGGTCATATCTACAATGCGCTGGGTATTCACGACCCCAACGGCGGTTTTGCGTGTCCGGCCAACGTGCTGACCTTCATTCAGGACTTTGGTTTGATACTCTTTGTTTACTGCATCGGTCTGCAAGTCGGCCCTGGCTTCTTCCAGTCATTTAAGAAGGGCGGTCTGCAGATGAACATGATTACCGTAGGTATCGTGTTGCTCAACGTTCTGACGATGCTCGGTCTGTACTTCCTGGTCTTCGACACCTCAGACCCCACTTCCCTGCCGATGGCAGTCGGTGTACTCTACGGTGCCGTGACCAACACACCGGGTCTCGGTGCGGCACAGGAAGCTATCAACACCATGGGCATTGACATGCACGGTCAAAACATTGCCTCAGGTTATGCCTGCGCTTATCCGCTCGGCGTAGTTGGCATCATCGGCGCGATGATTGCCATCCGCTACTTCCTCCGCATCAAGTTGGAAAAGGAAGAAGAACAAATCCGCCTCAGCCAGGAAGATGACCCCCACGCCAAGCCCCATCACTTCTCTGTACGTGTAGAAAATCAGGCTTTGGAAGGCAAGACATTCGAACAGCTCACGCAGTTCATCGGCCGCACCTTTGTTTGTACTCACTACAAGCATGGTGATGACATCTTCTCACCCGACAAGGACACCATCATCTCCTTAGGTGACGAAATGAACGCAGTCTGCGCCTCTGACGATGTAGATGCCATCATCGCCTTCATCGGTAGTGAAATCACCGTAGACTGGCAGGCAGAAAAGTCACCCATTATCTCCAAGCGTATCCTCGTAACCCAGCCTGAAGTAAACGGCAAGACCTTCGGCCAAATGCACTTCCGTTCACTCCACGGTGTCAACGTGACCCGTATCACCCGTACAGGCATGGATCTCTTCGCCGACCGTTCACTCCGCATCCAAATTGGCGACCGCCTGATGGTGGTTGGTCCCGAAGACTGTGTAACCCGTGTAGAACGCATCTTGGGTAACTCCATCAAGCGTCTCGACCACCCCAACGTGGGTGCTATTTTCCTCGGAATCCTCGTTGGTATCATCTTCGGTAGCATTCCCTTCCAGTTCCCGGGCATGGCTACTCCGTTGAAACTTGGTCTCGCTGGTGGTCCGCTGATCATCGCCATCTTGGCAGGCTGCTACGGCTACAAATTCCACCTCGTTACCTACACCACGACGTCAGCCAACCTTCTCCTCCGTGAGATTGGTTTGATTCTCTTCCTGGCTTCCGTAGGTATCAAGGCCGGTTCTAACTTCTGGACTACCGTAGTCGAAGGTGACGGTATTACCTACGTATGGGTAGGTTTCCTCATCACCGTCATCCCCTTGCTCATCATGGGTACCATTGGCCGCGTGAAATTCAAGTTCAACTATTTCACCCTCATGGGTGTCATTGCTGGTTCTACGACCGACCCCCCCGCACTCGGCTATGCTAACCAAACTGCCAACAACGATGCCGCTTCTGTAGGCTACTCTACCGTCTACCCCTTGGCCATGTTCCTCCGCATCTTGGTTGCCCAAGCCATCATCCTCTTCCTCTGCTAACTTATAATTTACCCTATACGCTCAGCAGAGTACATACTACAAAACGTCCCAATCACTTAGCCTCAGGCCGTGATTGGGACGTTTGCGTTTAGAAAAAGACGAGATAAGCGCACTAATTCTTCGTAGATGGCATCACATCATATAAACAAGAATCGCCCCAATCACTAAGCTGAAAAGGCTGTGCTTGGGACGATATGTATAGAAATAAACTTTCAACAAACTAGCCAACTACATTTCATGATAACTTTTTGCAAGACTATAATAGGGTTTACTAGAAAAATTTAGATATACAGGAAATCAGTATATTAATACGCGTTACTTTTGCCTATATCACTGTTTTCGTGTAATTTGAGTGTTAAATTATTCCCAATGCAAGCGAATTATAGTAACATAAACGATCTGATTTCCGGAACGGGTAGCTACCCATTGGAGAATCCATCCAAGGATAACTGGTGGGTCAAGCTTGCCGATGCACTTGTCTGGAAGTTTATCGAAGAAGAATATAACAAGAGACTTACGAACCATCGTCGTGGTGCGTGTAACAAGCCTGCCGTATGGTCTTGCACGCGGCATCCCTTACAATGAATTGTCCGAGGAGGAAAAGCGAGGACGAAGGCATAAGAACAAAGTCGTTCTTGAAGCCGAGCGACAGGCGAAAGCTGCTCTTGAAAAGGTAGAGAAATACGCTGTTCTTGCCACTATTGACAAGCAAGAGCTCACCTTCCCTCTTCTCAATATCAAGACACCCGTTCAAGAGGCAATGGATGCCGTTAAGAAAGAACTTGCCATTCCTATTCCTGCACTTATCGGACAAAAGACTTGGCGAGAGGAACGGACAACAAACATCAATGATGCTATCAAGGCTCTTGTAACCGCCATCAATGTTGAACGTGATAAGCAGAATTATGGTATACGAGCATCTGTCAACAAAACTTACACTTACTATATGCAGCAACTCAACAAACTGATTATTGAGAATATGGCATTGCGGAATGAGAATGAAGCGCTAAAGGCTGAAAATGCAAAAGTGAAGCAACACATATCGCAACTTGACGAGAACGCAGTCAGACGAGTAACCGCTCAAAAGGATACAGTTATTGAAAGTCTCAACACCCATTTAGTCTCAAAAAACGAGGACATTATAAGACTCAAGACTGATTACAATACTTTATGGGAGAAATACAAAATCTTGGTTCTTCAATGGAACGACTTGACAAAGCAGCCTGAAATAATTGAAGCTGTTAAACGTGTGGAAGAACGCAAGGAGCAAGAAGCGGAGGCAAAACGTGAGGAACAGGCAAGACAAGACAGATTCCAAGATGTACTTGACCGATTCATTAGTGAAGGTCATGAACAGCTCAAAGCCTTTTCGCAATCAAGCAGAATAGATTTCGATGAGAAAGAAGCCAAAGCAATCTATTATGGTATTATGGCTACTGCCACAAAATCCAAAATTGCGCTTCACTCTCCACAAGGAGCAAAGCTTGCTGTTGAAAGATTTCTCGCAAGCATGGATTGGAATGGTTGTGGCAACTATCGAAGAGAATGTGTCGCACACTGGACAAAACTCTTTGCTACCGATGGGGGTGTTTATACCGAACCCATCATTCAGAACTTCCTTTCGTTCATTGATCACATGTCGTGCAGCGCAGATACATACGTTTCACTCGGTGGCTCCAATGGTTGTGCTGACCAACTCACTAATTGGGACGGAACACAGAAGTTGGGGTTAGGAGCATCACCAAAAAAGAAGTCACAAGGTTTATCTAGAAAATGACAATGAGAGGCGATTTGTAGCTTTGGTTATTGCAAATCGCCTCTAATTACAGAAATGTGATGCCCTAAATAAAGATTTCCAATTATTTATTCTTTCGTCTGAATAAGATTTTCTACTTTTGTGGTCAATAATTGACAATTCTGTCAAAAGAAAGTCTGTTGGTTTAATCTAACCTCTGAGCAACAACATTGGAAGATAAAACCAAACAGACTTTAACGGCTAACGCTTCATTGTATAATGGACAACCTACTGACACAGGTTCATCGTGTCCAAGTGCAAGACTTTTCTCTTGTACGCCCTCCATCTCGGATAATGTCAGAGATGAAATGATTTTGCAATATAAAAATATCTAAAACAAAATGCGTATGCAGATTATTTTGACAAGAAAAGATGCTGAAACAAAACTGAAGGAAAAATTTGGCATAGAGCATTTCTATGATGAACAGTGGAAGTCTATCGAACGAATACTTCGAGGAGAACGAATCCTAATGATAGAACGTACTGGATTCGGCAAATCGTTGTGTTACCAGTTCCCTGCCACAGTATTTGATGGAGTTACGGTTGTCTTTTCTCCACTGATAGCTCTAATGCGTGATCAAGTTAGAGGATTGGTGAAAAAAGGCATTCCTGCAGCTTATATTAATTCAGAGCAGTCGCATGAGGATAATCAAGAAGCTATTCGACGTGCTAAAAACAATGAAGTAAAGATATTATATATAGCACCCGAAAGACAGGAGAATGACGAATGGATAGAAGCTACTCGTCACATAAAGCTTTCAATGATTGTAATTGATGAAGCACACACTATTTCTGTTTGGGGTCATGATTTTAGGCCATCGTTCCGCAGGATTATTAATTTAGTACAGTTCCTTCCGAAGAACTTACCTGTCCTTGCCACTACTGCAACCGCAACAGAAAGGGTTCAACATGATATTGAACAACAGATAGGTGGACAATTGACTACAATCAGAGGAAGCCTTGTGCGACTGAACTTTGCTCTGCAAGTAATAAAGGTTATGTCTGAAGATGAAAAAATGATATGGTTGGCTCAAAACATTGGCAAATTAGATGGTATTGGCTTAATATATACAGGCACACGTATAGCCACAGAAACTTATGCGAAATGGCTTCAGTTTGTCGGAGTCAAAGCTATAGATTATAATGCAGGTCTCGATGCAGATACAAGAAGGTCTATAGAGAGTGGCCTAATGCAAAACAAATGGAAGTGTGTAGTATCAACCAATGCTTTAGGTATGGGAATAGATAAGCCTGACATTCGTTTTATCATACATACTCAAATTCCAGCATCACCTATTCACTACTATCAGGAGATTGGACGTGCGGGACGTGACGGAAAACCTACACGTATAATATTGTTTTACAACGAAAGTAAAGACAATGGAAGAGAAGTGCCTACAGACTTAGTACTTCCTCTTTCATTCATAGATGGTGCTCGTCCGTCAATAAAAAGATATCAAAAGGTCATAGAATTATTAAAAGAAGAGCCTCTGTCTGAGAGAGAGATCCTAAAAAGGGCTAATCTTAAGCAAACTCAAGCAAGGGTGATTAAAGCAGATTTGATAGATCAAGGAATCATCAACGAGGTTATCTATGGCAAAACAAAGAAATATGAATACCAATATAATGCCCCGGTCCTAAATACAAAATATTTTGAGGAGCAGAGAGAAGCAAAGCTGAATGAACTTCGTTCTATGGAACAGTATATATATACTGATATGCCAAGAATGAAATACTTATGCAAGTTTCTGGATAGTGACGAGCAAATGGATTATAGAAATTGCGACAACACAAATTTAGAAAAGATTTACGTAGTCACGTCACTAGAGCTAATAAAGAAACTTGAGGATTTTAGAAATACATTTTTCCCAATTTTGGAACTTGCTTCATGGACTACGAAAAAATGCGGGATTAGGGTCTGTATTACTTCTCCTAAAAAGATATTGATAGAGAAAACGATAAAGGACCAAAACAATGAGGTCGTAAAACGATATGTGAATGAATATAAAAATAGCATTAGGGAATCTGACTATACCCATGAAGAAGTAGAAATAATAAAAGAGCATCTAAGAAAAGCATCACATATGGTGAATGGCTATGCAGCCTCTTATTATGGAACTTCCAATGTAGGAGCAGCTATACATCGAAGTAAATATGAGAATGGAGGGGATTTTCCGGATTTCCTGTTAAAAAAGACCTTGTCTATGTTTGGGAAGAAATTCGGAGATGTTAAATTTGATTTAGTGCTATACTTGCCTCCAACTAAATCTGGAGATCTTGTAAAGAACTTTGCCATGAAGTTTGCAAGTGTAATAAGCGTTCCTATAAGTCATGCTTTGAAAAAGGTGCGTGTAACACAAGAACAGAAGATATTTCAGAATTCATACAGCAAACGTGAAAATGTATTGGGTGCATTTGATATAGAGGATGACATAGTCAAAGGTAAAACAATACTCTTGATAGATGATATATACGATAGTGGCGCAACACTAAAAGAAGTTGGTAATTTATTAACACGAAAAGGAGCAACATATATTATTCCTATCGTTATAGCAAAAACTGTAGGAGGTACATTATGAACAAACAAGAATTGACATATTGGATAACGCTTGCATTGATTCCTAAGATGTGGACCAAGCGTAAGAATGAGATATATGTAAACTGTTTTCAACACGTTCCACAAATATCCATAATAGAATTGTTTGAAAATTCTTCAAATTGGGATATTGTCGGGCTAAATGAAACTGAGAAAATTCAGTTTGAAGAAGCAAGGCATCAATTGGCAAACAACTCATTTCTCGTGGAAGACTTAATGTCTCAAGGGTATGACATATTACCTGTAACTCATGAAGAGTACCCTAAGCTTCTGAAAAAAAATTTAAAGTTTAATTCTCCTGTTGTCATATATATAAAAGGGAACAAATCGCTGTTGAAAGAAGAGTCTATTGCTATTGTAGGGTCACGAAGTGCCAATGAGAAGTCTTTAGCTTTCACAGAAAATATAGCAAGGAAAGCTGTGATAGATAACAAGGTCATTGTCAGTGGTTTTGCAAAAGGAGTGGATCGCCAAGCTTTAGACTCAGCAATTAATGCAAATGGGAAAAGTATTATTGTGCTTCCACAGGGCATAATGACTTTTGGCTCTGGATTTAAACAATATTTAAAACATATTATTCAAGGAAATGTGTTGGTTATGAGTGCTTTTGCTCCCAAAGCGCCATGGTCGATAGAATTCGCAATGGCACGTAATCCTATTATATATGGTATGGCATCAGAAATATTTGTAGCTCAAAGTGATGATAAAGGGGGAACTTGGGCTGGTGTGCTTGATGGTCTAAGAAAGAATCGTCCTATCTATGTCAGATATTCCGACCATAATGAAAAAAATGCAAATCATTTACTTATTCAGAAAGGAGCATTCGCCGTAGATATATGTGGAAAGACTTTAACCCTTAGCCCTAATGAACAAAAAACTCCTAAACAGTTAGAAAAAGACACACTGGATTCAAATATAATTGCAATATTAAAAAGTGTCGAAATGATTTCCGCAAAAGAAATCATTAGCAAATTACACATAGATTGGAGAGATGACAAAATGAAGCGCTATCTTGAGAAGATGTCGCAAGTGGAAAAAAAGAAGATAAAGAATAGAATTTATTATAATTTAAAAGGTAAAGCGCAACGAGAGCTGTTTTGATGGCTCTAATAGACTTTTTTTTCAAGAATATCATACAAGTACATTATGCTCGAACTCGAACTACAACAATATCTCCTTCGTGAGTTCCCACAAGAGACCGCTCGCTGTGAATGGAAGGAATATAAGAACTTGAAGAACTCATTCTGTGGGGATGAGAAAGATGATGTCATATCCTACGTGTCAGCTATTGCCAACATGGAGGGAGGTCATCTTGTGATTGGCGTTAAGGATAAGACTCTTGAAATTGTTGGGACTGACATTTCGAGGCTTACATTTAATGGCCAACCAGCAAACACACAGTCGGCAACATTCAAACTGACGGAACAATGCACTTATCTGTCATCTGAAGGACTGAGTATAGAAGAATTTGTTACTGATGATACGAACAAGCGAGTATGGATAATACATATTCCAAAGCACTTGCCTCGCCGTCCTGTCCTTGCCCACAAGAAGGCATGGCAACGGATAGAGGATTCTTTGGTGGAACTGACGCAGGAAAGAATGGCTGTCATACTTGAAGAACCTATCTATACTGCCAAAGACTGGTCGGCAGAGATTGTTCCTGATGCTACAATAGATGATTTGGATGAGGTGGCTATAGCCAAGGCTCGCATGATGTTCAAGAAGGTGCATAGCCGTATCCCTGCTGAAGAAGTGAATGGCTGGAGTATTCCGACATTCCTCAGCAAGTGTGGATTAACGAGGGATGGTGGCATCACTCGGGCTGCCATCATACTGCTGGGCAAATACGAATCGGCATTCAAACTACGTCCTGCTGTTGCGCAAGTCACTTGGACACGACGAGATGCAAAACAGGATGTTGTGGACTACGAACACTTCACGGTTCCGTTCATATTGACGGTGGATGAAATTCTCTCAAAGATTGAAAATCTGACACTTCGAGAAATGCCTGGCGGAACGCTGTTCCCAGATACGATGAAGCAGTATGATGACTATACCATTCGTGAGGCTCTTCATAACTGCATCGCTCATCAAGACTATACGCTTCAGCATCGCATCAACTTCGTGGAGAATCCTGGCCACCTGTATTATTCCAATGCTGGCATATTCATTCCTGGCACTTTGGAAAATGCTTTGAAGAACGAAGAACCTCAGACGCATTTCCGTAATGAATGCCTGTGCAGGGCTATGGTTGACTTCAATATGATAGATACCGTAAGCCGTGGTATCAAGAAAATGTTCAATGAGCAATGGCGCAGACATTTTCCTATGCCAGACTATGAGATTGACCAAGTTAAGAAGAAAGTGGTTGTCCGTGTCTATGGCAATGAAATCAACAAACGATACACTGATTTGTTGAAGACAAACGACACTCTTTCTCTATGGGATTGCATCTCGCTTGACGCAGTACAGAAAGGAAGAACTATTCATGAAGACGTTGCCCAAGACTTGTTAAAACGTGGACTTATAGAAGGTGAGGCTCCCCATTACAGCATTTCTCTTAGCATTGCAAAGAATACTAACCAACTGCCTTCTTATACAAAAACGAAAGGATTGGACAAGGAGAGGTTGCGTCAAATGGTTCTACAATATCTCAGCAATGCTGGTGAAGAAGGTGCCAAGCGAGATAGTATATACGAATATCTCAAAGATGTGCTTCCAGCCAATAAGACGGAAGAACAACAACTTCGCTATGTCGGCAGACTATTAGTAGAATTAAATGAAGAAAAACAGATAGACAGAATAGGTTTGAGGTGGATATTTAAAGACTACAATCGGTCGGTTTAATCATAATCCGACCGAAAAATCCACAATCCGACCGAAAATCCGACCGTTTGACAATGTTCCGACCGAAAACAGCCCAATAGAACGGTATGTCTGACACAGATATTCAATACAAACCCAAAGAAAAGGAAATATGTTATTAGGAAACAAGATAAGGTCTCTAAGAGACGAACAAGGAATATTGCAGCGCCAAGTAGCTGCATACTTAGAAATAGACACACCCATGTTCAGTAAGATTGAGCGTGGCGATAGACGAGCAAAGAGAAGCCAAGTAATTCAAATGGCAACATACTTCAAAGTGGATGAAAAGGAAATGCTCACCCTTTGGCTTGCCGACAAAGTATTGGATGCTTTGGAGGGTGAAGACGAATTGAAACTTACAGCCATTGAAACAGCAAAAGGCAAGTTAATGGATATTAATCACTAATTTGCAGCAAACAATTCATCTTCTGATATAAACTACGCAAGATTGATTTCTTGCATACAATGGGAACTTTATGGTATCATTTACACTTGGTACTGTGAGGTTCCTTTTGATTTACAGACACTTACAAAATACTTACTGGCTTAAGCGTGGGAACTTCCTGTCGTCTGTCCCACGAATCGAGGCTCTAGCACTGCCTTTGAAGTTGAACAGACAACGTTAGAGCCCACGCCGAATATGAATATAATGAACCTACAGGCGTACCTCTGCCTAACACAAAATTGCAACCCTATGACATAAACCATAGAACGCAATCCGTGCTGGCAAGGCACACCTCGGGCTGTCATTATTGATCACACCCATGGACATCTACCGCTGCAATGTTCCAGACTTCAAACAGGTAATTTGCTAGATTCCGATTCGTCAAGAACAAAGCGTCAAGTAAACGCCTTATTATATGTCGTTCTGTCCCTCCACAAACCCTTCGGCGTGAAGCTAGACAGAGTATAGATTCTCCTACATGATTCTATAGGAGATAAATTCCGTTGCAAATATACACATTCTTTATTTAAAACAAGTAGACAGAATTTACTTGTAACAGAATAATATTGGTTTCACCTCATTCTTCTGCCCCATCTTTCCTTCTTTCATAAAAAGAGGAATAAATACCAAGCACTCGCTACTCAATTAATTATTTCACTATACTAACAAACGCACTTTGGAAATAACAAATAGAAGGTGAATAATATTGGCTATATATTTGAATATAATGACAGTAAACATCTTATTTAGATAGGTAAAGCAGGAATAAGAAGATAAAAACAGCAGCACATAACGAAAAACAAAAGATTTACTCTTTTTCCGCTTATTTAATTTGGTTATATCGGAAATATGTTAGTATATTTGCCACACGAAAGCAATCCAATGTGCTTAAACCGACGGTTGGGGTAGTTGAGATCTCCTAAACCAACTGAAAGGGAAAGTACATGGTTCGCATAGGTACGGTGGCTATAAAACTATTTTTGCCTTGAGTGCTAAACTTAAGGAAAGGTGAAAAATTTTGCTCCGTGTCTTCGCTTCTCTTTGCGCACAGATAGTTGTAGCTTTGCTGTGCGATCCGACTGAAGTAGGCTGTTTGCCATTTTCGATAAATGCACTTCCCTACCTACAAACGTCGGATACTGAAAACCTACCTGCACTGCCTCCACTTCCCCACCCGGGACTTTGGGAGAACTCACTTAGGATGATTGGCTTGAACCTATCATTAAGATGTTCGGCAATGACCTTAAAAGGTTAGAGTAAAGGTGTCAGGGTACACTTCCTTATTATACCAACAGAGGACTTAACAGCAGAACCTCCTGTTTTCCATAAAAAGACAGGACTTTTTTCTCGCAGGACCAACCTCCCCACTGGTAAAATTGATTTTCTGTTCCCTTCGCTAAAGTTCTACAGATTCTTGTCTCACTTTCAGACGGATGATTGAAACTTCCGAACTGAATGCTGAAACAAAAACGATCTTTGAAATGGGTTTAAAATGCAAGGCCAACCTTTGAGTGATGCCGATTTGTGCTCTGCACAATGTAGCATATCGAAAAAGCGGACTTTTTATGGGTTTAAACTGTGCGAACTACCCCAAAAGATGCTCGACAAGGGGTTTGCGCACTGCGGACTACCAAAAAAGACGCTCGACAAGGGG
>Virginia_p1__coassemble_742_pt1 | contig 47191 bp, 38 predicted proteins | sample Virginia_p1__metabat2_high_PE_007 | metagenome-assembled genome bin Virginia_p1
TCGATTTACAATTTCCTTTTTCATGACTTTAATGTTTTTTTGTTCGTAGCTAATGGTTTGTGAATAGCTGACCGTTAGGGCAGCTCATTCGCTTGTTACCAACTTTTTATAAACATCCATCATTATAGGATTTCAAGAACTCATCAATCAATGATTTCGGATTACTTCTTGTAGTCCACTCAATAGGTAAGTCGTAATATTCCAATTCGTGAACAATGATAGGGAGTTCTTTACCTAATTGCTCTTTTACGACACATCTTTTATGAAGTTCTTGAATAACAGAAATGATAATATCCATAAAGACCAACTGCATTTGGTTGTCTTGTTCATCCAACTTATTTTCTTCTCCATTTTTTTCGGCTCTCGAATACTCTTGTTGAGTATAGAATAAGTTGGCTTCCTTGAAATACAAACGGAGATTCTTGTCATTACCGCCAATAGTACCAATTTCATTTTGTAGCCAAAAAGCATAGTTCCATTTGGCTTCCATTAAACTACTGGTATTCTTTTTTTCTACTTCCACTTGAGTTAAAGTGTTATAGCCAATTGTAATGACAGGACATCGGGGATCATCTTCAAGGTTGTCTTTCCAAAAGGAAATAGCATAAATATCTTTGATATTTTGTTTCCCTATTTTCTTAATCGCCTTTTCTGCTTTTGTATAAAAGCTTTCAAATAATGTTTCCTCATTCATGATTTATATATTTTAGTTGGTAATGTATTTATAAGATTACCCTTCAGGTGTTGTATATTTCGGTAAACAACACCTGTCAGGTGCATTTCCTAATTTCAAATAGTTATACCTTATGAATCATCCAGTGAATCAAGGGGATTTGGAATTTGGGCTTTGTATGCGCTTGATACATGGAGATAGATGGTTGTGGTTTTAATGTCATTATGCCCCAGCAATTCTTGTATGGTGTGCAAATCGGTACCTTGTTCTAACAAATGAGTAGCAAAGGAGTGGCGCAACATGTGTACGTGTACACGATGTTTGATACCTGCTCGTTGAGCGGCTTCTTTCAGCACTTTCACTAAGGCACTTGCAGAATATGGAGTTCCAGGTGTTTCACCTTCAAACAGCCATTTTTGTGGGCGGTACTGGCGGTAGTATTGACGCAATTCCTCCAATAGTTTGGGGGATAGGAGCGAGTAGCGACATTTCTTCCCCTTGCCCATGATGCGTACAGACATGGTTTCACTATTAATATCTGTGGGGACAAGGCTTAACAATTCGCTTCGACGCAGACCGGCAGAGTAAATCAGTGAAATCATGCAATGATGCTTGATGTTAGGTAATTGAGCAAGAATTCGCTTGATTTCATTTTTGCTCAGTACCTCGGGCAATGTCTTGTATTCCTTTGCTCGGGTAATACCGCCATAGTACTGTCGCTTGCCACCTTTTACTTGTTCGTAATAGAACTTGATGGCGTTGATACGCATATTCTGCTGTGAAACAGAGATTTTCTTTTCGTTTACGAGATAGAGTATGTATTTGTTGATGTCTGCTACTTGCAGCCTGTCGATGTTATGCCCCTTGTGATATTCCATGAAGTCGCTGAAGTAGGCCCGGTAGGTTTTCACAGTCGAGGGGCTGTATCGCTTCTGTTCCAATAGTTCAAGGTATCCTTCAGGTAATGTGTAAACTCTTTTGGGCTTGGGATGGCGTACATAAACCCTACTGTAATCTATATAGGCATGGGGGGAATAGCGGTCATAGAAATCTGACAGCTTGAATGTGGCAGTTGGTATGTAGGCATAGGTATTTACAACTGCCTTTACATTGGGATCTTGTGCCAACAGCAAAGCGAGGGGTGGACTGTTTGCATAATCTACCCTTATGCAGTCTTCATTATTGTACTGGTCTTTGTACAGCACAATGTTTTCGCGTAGCTTAGATTTCTGTTCCATATATCCTTAACTTGTTTGTGATAAATGTTGGTATGGAATCAATCTTACCAGACCCAATTAGCTTCTCATGGTGGGTATTGATTGGGTCTTCTTATTAGAACGGGGCTTAAGCTTGGTATGAGTTGAAACAGGGACGGGCTGTCTGAGCAGGATGGCTCCAGAGCCTTCTTCCTGTCTATGGCTTAATTCGATCGCAATAATGGGGGCAAATATAAATATTTACATGAAATCCGCCTATTGAACGGCAAAATTGATGGAGCGTAGTTTGATTTTTTTTTAGACGGGATGTAGATGGAAGGATGACTCGTCTGATATTGGTCGGGTGAGTCGCGATTTCCTCGGGTAAGCCTACGTATGAAAGAATCATCCGCATAGGGTCAAGCTGTTTAGGCTAACCCTATGCGGATGATTGGTAGGTAATGGTTTATGTGTTTGTTTACTTCTTCTTCAAGACATAGTGTGGAGCTAATTCGCCTTGGTTCTCAGTACCCAAACTGTCGGATAGCATGATTGAGCTTTCATCTAATACTTTGTAGTACGTTTTTTCGCCAGATGAAGGAGTCACAAGCTCAATCAGTTTATCAGCCTTTTGATGGTAAACCCCACTGGTTTCAAATACCCCATCCTTTTCACCGAGGTATTGGCTGCGAAGGTCGTAAGTGCTGTCTGCGCGAAGGACAAGTTGGGTCTGAATGCCTTCGCAGTCGGCACAAGGAAGCGTTCCCTCAAACGTACCCGTAGGTAAGCTGGAGGAGGTAGTTACTGCTGTCGTTGTCGTATCTGTTTGTGAAGCTGAGGCATCAGCTGCATTGGATGAGTTACCACCGCATGCGGTGAAGGTCATGGCACAGCAAAGCGCTGTTACCTGAAAAAGCTTTTTTCTCATAGAGTGTGTATTTAGAGGGTTATTGTCGAATGGCTACTTACCAATTGAATCCCTTGTATAGGGCGTGACAAAAGTACGTTTAATTTGGAACAATGGTCTTCTACGACCGATTATTTTTCCCTTTAGAACCAGAAAGGTAGAATCAGTATACAGAAAGCGAGAGATGGAAGAATCTACCAGTCAGACTGCATGACCGTACAGCTTGCTATTAAGGCTTTGTACAGTGGATTCTGATTGAGTATTTGCGGATTACCAAAGAGGAATAGCTGACGGCGGGCACGGGTTAGCGCAACGTTGAGCTTGCGGTCGACCGGGCAGTTTTCGACTTCTTGAATAGATGATAAGATGTCGAGTTGATAGGGCTCTGAGATGGTGGTGCTAAAGAGTATGTAGTCGCGCTGACTCCCTTGGTAGCATTCCACCGTATCGATGGTCACTTCATCGGCCCAGTTGAATCCGTGTTGACGAAGGGCACTCCGAATGCCTGCTATCTGACTGCGGAAGGGGACAATAACTCCAATGGAGTGAGCGGGCTGAAAGTCAGTCTGCCCGTTTTTCGCATGGAGTGAGCAAAGGGCTTGGGCTAACAGGCAGACAGCTTCGGCTTCGGGGGCATTGGCACGGAGATTTTCAGCTTGAGCGGTCTGACTAACTGGGATGAAGCCTAAACGAGTGCGGGCCACGAGTTGTTCATAGGGACCATCGGCATGCGCCCATTGCAGGGTTTCTGTCTGGTGGGGCAGGGGTACGGGGGTAAGACGCGAATCGTAAAAATAGCGATTGACAAAGGTTGCAATATCGGGGTGCATACGCCCCTGTTTGTATAGCATACCAACAAAGGCGGTACGTCCGTGTGCCGCTTCTTGTTGGTGAAGGCGCTCGAAGAGGGAGTTGCGCAGGTCGGTCAGCCCGATGGCTCTGAGTGTTTGACTTTGTGTTTGTGTCTGACTCTCGGGGAGCATGACTACGGCTGGTAACTGTTTGTGATCGCCGATGAGAATAAATTTGCCGATGGCTTGCCGTTCCTGTTGACGGGCTGTAAGTAGCCCCATCACTTGCGGTTCGAGAAGCTGGGAGGCTTCGTCTAGAATGGCGGTGGCGAAGGTCTTGCGACGGAAGAGCATCCGGTTGTTGGTAAGTGTGATGACAGTGCCAACAATAATCGGAATGGTGTCGATCAGGTGGCGCACGTCTTCTCGGCGGGGCAAGGTGGTAGCCCGTTCGCTTAACAGGTGGGCATGATGAGCCGTGGCGCAAGTTTGCGGATTGCCGATGCGCAAGTAGTCGAATGTGAGTTCTTGGGATAAATCGTCGAGCATGCTGCATATCTCGTCGACCGCGCGGTTGGTGTAAGCAGAGAGCAAGAGTGCGTGTGACTTCAAGTAAGTGGCATCGGCAGTGTGGGTGGCCGCTTCGAGTAAGTATTCCTTGACCATAGAACGTAGAGCCAGGTTGGTTTTGCCCGTTCCCGGTGGCCCTACGAGTAGGTAGTAATCTTGTGCCTGCTTTGCCTGCAATACAATTGATTCGACTGTTTCGGGATAGGAGCCGCGCAGGGTAAGGGCGAGGTTACGCTGTGGAGAGCGTCTTCCGAGTAACAGGTCTTGACGGTCGGTAGTGGCAGTGAGCAGTCCGAAGAGGTTACGGAGTTGTTGTGCTGCAGGTCCGTCGGTCGCATCGTGTTCAACGGCATAGCGTTTCTTCTTCGTAAAGAGCTGCAAGTTGCGTTGGCGATAAGCCAGTGTGATGGTCAGCGATTCAGCCGTGAGGGCTGTCACTGTGCCGCGCACCAACTGGCGGTTCGTCACGTTGGCTTCCTCGTGGCAATCGGCTTCATAGATTTGTACCATCTCGCCTTGATTAAAGTTGGGTACGAAGTCGGCATCGTAGGTTGGCAGGTGGAAGCAAACGGTGGTAATTCCGCCACGTTCGTCAGTAGTTAGTTGGGCTAATTCCAATTGATCCAGCAGGTTACCTGCCATGAGTTTGGTGCGGCGGTCGGCTGTCCACGTAGCAGCAAAGCCCCTGATGGAGTCAGGGCGGTTGTCGCTCGTCTTGCTCATGAACATTTCACGCTCGACAAAGGTCACGTATTGGGTAAAGTATTCGTGCAACAGCTCGTCGTGGTTGAGCTGTTGAAGCGGCTGGGTCACCTCCTCTATTTGGGGACGGAGGTATTGGTCGTAGAACCTTCCTTGCAGTTGGTTCGAATTGAGATAATCAGGGGTCAGTTTGGGTAGTATCCGTTCAAATTCGCCCTGTTGCAAGCAATGGATCAGTCGTAAGATGCCGTTGCGCAGGTGTAAGATTTCACGTATGGCAGATGCTGAGGGACGCTCATTGAAGAAGCGTGGATAAGCGGCATAAAAGAGAAAAGTGCGCACTTCGTTCCAATCTATGTGGAAGTTGCGGCGCAGTATCTCGCCGTAGAGTGTCATCTGGAGCAAGTGGTCAGGTTTCGGACCTTTTACCTCTCGATAGAATTCTTCGGCTTTGCCACTCTTTAACTCCAATACACGTTGGTGGTCGAGTGTCATTACGTCGAGTCGTCCGCGTAGTCCCAAGGTGGGACAGATAAAGGAGGGCTCAAGGACCACATCTTCGCGGTCGATGTCAATATCGGGTGCGGCAAACCGTTCAGCTACCGTTTGGTGTATGTGGTCAAAGAGTACTTTCGCTTGTGCAAAGAAGGCTGCTCCCACCTCTTCAGCAGGCATACAGGCAAAGTCTAAAAGGGTCTGGCTGTAGTTGGTACGGAGGGATTGCAAGTACAGTTGCGGATCGGTGAGGTCACCGTTTATGCAATCGTCCATAAACTGGTTGGCAAGGTTACCAATCAGCGTGTAACGGGTCGGCTCGTTGGGTGCTAAGGCATTGATGAGATAGTTGAGTGGCGATGTGCCATAGGGCTTGATGCAGGCTGTAAGTGAGCTGACATCAATGAGGTAATCGGGTTCGAGGATGACGAAGTACACCTCGAGTGTGTCGGTTGCTCCGTCGGCCGCTACGGCATCAAGCAGCATGACGTTGGCTCCAGGGTAGAGGGGAGAGGTGAAGGGTTGAGGCTGTTTGTTGTTCCCCGATTCGGCCAAGTGTATGGTGAAGGGATGCTCCTCTTCTTGGTCAACGAGGCAACGGAAGCTGGTCGGCGTGAGAATTTCGGTAACTACCCCTCTGACCGTTCGCCGTTCGCGCAACACTTGCTTGCGTACCCGTAGCGGTCGAATAGCCTGTGGCAGGTCGGTGGGGATGGGGCTTTGGGTGAGCTGGTAGATGAAGTGACAAAGGTCAGCCACGTCGGCACGTTCTTCCTCAACGTTGGGTACCCGTTCTTCCTGGAGTACACGTCGTGCATTGTGTCGGAAGCGGTCGGCCGCCCGGTGGTCAATGCCTTTGGCCTGACAAACGGCAATGAGGCGGGAGAACAGGGTGGCGTAATCGCTTTGAAAGTTGGCAGATTCGGCGAGGCAAATGCGGTTGAAGAGGCTGTAAAGTCGAGCGTAGCGGCTATAGGCTGAGCCTTGGAGGTGAAGGATGTGTTGAACTTCGTGGTAGTACATGGGCATGTGGGGCGTAGAGGGGAAGATGGGGTGGGCTGTGCTGTCTGGAAAGATGGGTGCGTGCACCGTTTATCCGTTTATAGGCGAAAGGGGGGCTTGTGGTGTGGTGGCGAACAGGGGAACATTGAGTCCCAGGGTTCTAATAAGTAGGTGTTGGAAATGACTTATACATAAACATGCGGTGCAAGAACACGATTGTATGTGTAAGCAATTGGACTCTGAATGAGATAAGGTTGGTTCTATTAATGATCAGTTGATAAGTTGAAGAGTTTATGTTGAAAGTCATTGGCTTGATGAATAAACTCTTAAACTGTAATTGATAGAACATCCCATAAAATAGTTTTCAATGCCTACTTATCTCCTGTTCACTTCATGGCACCTTGTTCGGCCCTCTGACGGAGTTCTTCGGGAGTCAAGATGGTACGTTCCTTGCTGTAGCGATTGTGCTTATGTGCACGGCGTGCATTGCCTTCGGTCGCAGTAACGGGAAAGGCCGTGTTGGGAGCCGGACGAAGGTTACGCACCGTACCGCCATATTGGCGCCAGCGTTCCAGGATGCGTTGCACATAATGGTAAGTCTCAGCTCCAATCATGTAGCCGTGGCGCACCACGGGGTCGCGGTAGTAGCGTGCTTCGCTCAGGCGCAGAATGTAGGGTGCTACGTCATTCCACACATGAGGATTGCCACCATATTTTCGGGTCAGTGCCTGCGCATCGTTCACATGGCCATAGCCCCCGTTGTATGAAGCAAGTACGAACTTCACACGTTCTTCAGCATCGGCTATGTGGGCAAAGTGTCCTTGCAGTTCCCGGATGTAACGAGCCGCAGCGGCAATGTTTTCTTTAGGTGCAAAGACTTCTTGCTCCTTTATGCCGAGGTGGTGTGCCGTGGCAGGCATGAGTTGCATCAATCCCTTGGCTCCTGCCCACGAAATGGCATTGGGGTCAAAGCCCGACTCCTGGTAACATTGGGCAGCAATGAGTCGCCAGTCCCATCCCGTGTGGTGGGCGGCTTGCTTGAAGAAGGCATCGTAGGTAGAGATGATTCCCTTTTCGCGTGAGATGTAGGGAGCGCGTACCTGGCGTTTCACTTCGTGGCGTTCCTTCATGCGTGTGCGTTCGCGACGTTCGATTTGTACTTCTACTCCGTCGCCAAACCATTCGTTGAGGGCTTCAGCCAAGTCGGGTTCATCCTTACGTATGGCCCAACTGGTGTGGAGTTTCGGATTGTCTGCACCCGCTGCACAGAGTTGCTCTTGTTGACAGCGTGCTTCGGGGAGTTGCAGAGCAATGAGGTCAACCTCCCCCTTTTTCAACTTCGCGATGAGTGCCGTCGTATCGTTGGCTACCTCGACGCGCACTGCTACACCCAGCGTAGCGGCAAAGTCTTCGGCTAAGGCGTACTGCAGACCCATGTTTACACCTTGAAAGTCGAAGTAGGTATCCGGACCGCTTAGTGTAGCAATGAGCAATTCGCCCGAATCAGCAATGCGACCCAGATTCTCACCTTGAGGTTTAGCAGCCTTGGCAAAGGCTCCGTTGACTTCTTCCTGCTTCTGCTGTTTGGACTGACAAGCGGAGAGGAGTAGGGGAAGGGAGAGAAGAAGAAGAAGGGGAAGTTTCATAGCGGAAAGAGATTATAAAGAGGTGCTGCAATGGAGGTGTATGCTACCTATAGGTTGTAGGCTTCGACTAAAAGCAATCCAATAAGAGTAGGTGCTGAACATGATTTGAGCGCATTCCGTCCAATTGCTTGCACCTGACACCACGCATTTATAGGTACAACGATTTGAAGTAAACGGGGGCAATCGGCTTTATCGGGTGAGCCGATATCAGGCATCAGATCGGTTGAAGCCTCATTTGCAAAAAAATAACGTGCAACATCCTTCCGGTCGGAAGCCTTGGGGAAGGCGAACGGGGATGTTGCACGTGAAGTAGTTGTGTCTGCAGACTGATGAGGAAGGAAGTCCTTCTTCGACTGACGAAGGGTAGTCGGAAGCGCATGTAGCCTCGTCAAGGTAGCCCAAGGCAACAACTCGTATCAGCAGGCTGGTACTGTGTGGGAACGCACGGTTTACATCTCGGCTTCCTTCAAGCGTTCTGCATTTTCAGCCACAATGAGGTGGTCAATGCAGTCTTGAATTTCGCCGTCCATGAATGCCTGCAGGTTATAGATGGTGTAGTTGATGCGGTGGTCCGTGATGCGTCCTTGCGGATAGTTGTAAGTACGAATTTTGGCCGAACGGTCACCTGTAGACACGAGTGTCTTGCGTCGGTTCGCAATGTCGTCGACATACTTCTGATGCTCCTTGTCGTAGATAAAGGTACGCAGACGAGCAAGGGCACGTTCCTTATTCTTCGGCTGGTCACGCGTTTCGGTACACTCAATGAGGATTTCCTCGACTTCGCCCGTGTTGGGGTTCTTCCAGTTATAGCGCAGACGTACACCCGATTCAACCTTGTTGACGTTCTGACCACCTGCACCGCTCGAACGGAAGGTATCCCACTTGATTTCACCCTCGTTGATGACTACGTCGAAAGCTTCGGCCTCGGGCAACACGGCCACCGTAGCGGCCGAGGTGTGTACACGGCCCTGCGTTTCGGTAGCGGGTACACGTTGCACGCGGTGCACACCACTTTCATACTTCAACGTGCCGTAGACATCGGGGCCTGTTACAGAGCAAACGATTTCCTTGAAACCACCTGCTGCACCTTCGCTGGCACTCGATACTTCCATCTTCCAACCCTTGCGCTCGCAGTATTTGGCATACATGCGGAAGAGGTCGCCGGCAAAGAGAGCCGCTTCGTCACCACCCGTACCGCCACGGATTTCAAGAATGGCGTTCTTGCTGTCCTCCGGGTCTTTGGGCACCAGCATCAGCTTGATTTCCTCCTCGAGTTGCGGCATGCGTTCCTCACAAGCAGCCACTTCCTCACGTGCCATTTCCTTGAGGTCGGGGTCTTGTTCGGTGAGGAGCATGTTCTTGCTCTCTGCCAGGTTGGAAATAAGGTTGGCATATTCCTTGCGGGCAGCCATCAGGTCTTCCAAGTCTTTATATTCCTTGGTCAAGCGCACGTAGCGTTGCTGGTCAGCAATGACATTGGGGTCGGTGATGAGGGTTGATACTTCTTCGAAGCGGGCAACGAGTCCGTTGAGTTTGTCTAATAACGTATTGTTTTCTGCCATGTGGTTTGGTTTGCTTATTAAATGTGGAATGGGGTGGGCGCAGCGTTGGTGTTTATAACGTGGGAATTAGGCACTTGCGATGGAAAGCCACCGTTCGGCTGCCCAAAATGCCGTAGCTACGATGAGAACGGCGAGAGCAAGTCGAAACCAGGTACTGGCTTCGCGTGGAATCAGGGGCTCGCCTTCCTTGCGACTGACAATGGCTCCGGCAAAAGCAGTTGCGCCAACCACGGAAACGTGTTCCAGGAAATCAGCGTCCAGCCGATGAGCCGCAATGTTCAGTGCGCAACTCGCAACAAAGGCTAAGGCTATGAGTAGTAACTTTTGATGCTTTCGGCTCATGTCTATTTCGTAACAGATTGGTCTGTTTGTGTCTTGCACTTGAAGAACAGAAGGCGCACATAATAAACGAGTACGATAACCCAGAAAAGCAGGCCAGTTCCTTTCATAAAGATGCGGTAAAAGGGCTGTTCTTGAAGGAGACAGTAGTTAACGAAGTGTTCTCCCAGATCGACCACCAGGTAAAGTGAGGAAATGGCACCGCAAAGGTTAAGCCATTGCTGTCGGCGTGACCAAGCGAGGCGCTTGCTCTCTTCTTGCATAGGGGAGGAATTTGGTTTTGGGGTTGCCATAGAGCAAATGTGGTTATCTGGTTATTGCGGTTATTCGATTTTCCGATTATCTGATTTCGCGATTATTCGGTGAATCGATTATCCTGCTATCGGGTTATGAGATTAAGTAGGTGTCGAATATTATACTAGATCATGCAGGCTTTGTAGATCATAAATATTCCACACCTACTTATAGTTGTACTTATAGTTGAGAAGTTTAGAAGTAGGGGGATGCGCTAACGGAACGGTGCGTGAAAGTGGATTTACAACCCCGCTTCGTACCTTTCGGCTTCGTTCCCTTCATGCTTCTAAACCTCTCCATGCTTTCGTTTCTCAGCAGCTGCGAACGGAACGGCTTTAGTAATTGAACTCACCAAATTCGCTGTGGATGGTGAGGGAGCGCGGTCCTTCTTCGATGTGACCCACAACTTGTGCGTCGATGTTGAAGCTGCGAGCGATTTCGATAACCTTGTCAGCCTGTTCGGGTGCAACGTAGACCTCCAAGCGGTGACCCATGTTGAACACCTTGTACATTTCGGCCCAGTCGGTACCGCTTTCCTGTGCAATCGCCTTGAAGAGGGGAGGAACAGGGAACATGTTGTCCTTGATGACACGGCAATTCTCGCCTACGAAGTGAAGCACCTTGGTCTGAGCACCGCCCGTGCAGTGCACCATACCGTGAATTTCGGGGCGCATTTCGTCAAGCATCTTCTTAACAACCGGTGCATACGTACGAGTGGGGGAGAGCACGAGCTTGCCTGCATTGACGGGAGCACCTTCTACGGGGTCGGTCAGCTTGTATGAACCACTGTATACCAATTCATCGGGTACGGCCTTGTCAAAGCTCTCGGGATACTTCTCTGCGAGGTATTTTGCAAAGACATCGTGACGGGCAGAGGTTAAGCCGTTGCTACCCATACCGCCGTTGTATTCCGTTTCGTAGGTGGCCTGACCGCAAGAGGAAAGACCCACGATGACGTCGCCCGGACGGATGTTGGCATTGTCAATCACATCGCTGCGCTTCATGCGGCACGTTACCGTTGAGTCGACAATGATGGTGCGCACGAGGTCACCGACGTCAGCCGTTTCGCCACCGGTAGCATAGATGCCTACACCCATGTCGCGCATCTGTTGGAGCAGTTCGTCTGTACCGTTAATGATGGCAGAAATGACTTCACCGGGAATCAGCATCTTGTTACGGCCGATGGTCGAGCTGACCAGGATGTTGTCTACCGCACCTACACAGAGCAAGTCGTCCGTATTCATGATCAGTGCATCCTGAGCGATGCCCTTCCAAACAGACAAGTCGCCCGTTTCCTTCCAGTACATGTAAGCAAGGCTTGACTTCGTACCGGCACCGTCTGCGTGCATGATGTTACAGTATTCGGGATCGCCGCCGAGAATGTCGGGGATAATCTTGCAGAAGGCTTGGGGGAAGATGCCTTTATCGATGTTCTTAATTGCGTTGTGAACGTCTTCTTTCATCGCGGAAACACCGCGCATCATGTAACGTTGTTTGCTGTCCATTGCGTTGAGGAGGGTTAGGAGGTTGTGATAAGCAGGTATGCCTTATGATGCCTTAGACACAGACGGAATACCTACAGAGGGTTTTGAGTTTCGGAGTTAGAGGTTGAAGAATGGTTACAGAAAGATTAGAACTCAACTTTCGGAGCCTTTTCTGCACCCGTTTCAGCTTCGAAAGGCGTGCGCTTGTCAAAGCCAAACATGCCCGCTACGAGGTTCGAAGGAAATTTGCGTACGCTGATGTTATATTCCTTCACGATTTCGTTGTACTGACGACGGCTTTCGTTGATGCGGTTTTCAGTTCCTTCCAACTGGGCACGAAGTTCGGAGAACCCCTCGTTTGCTTTCAAATCAGGGTATTTTTCCGAAATCATCATCAGTCTGCCGAGTGCCTGGGAGAGTTGTCCCTGGGCTTCCTGCATTTGCTTCATCTTTTCAGGGGTGAGGCTGTTGGCATCCACCGTGAGTTGAGTAGCTTTGGCACGTGCCGCCATGACGCTTTCAAGTGTACCTTGCTCGTGTTTGGCGTAACCTTTCACCGTATTCACAAGGTTCGGAATCAAGTCAGCGCGACGCTGGTATTGTGACTGCACATTGCTCCATGCGGTTGACACGGCTTCATCCGTAGTGACCAGTCCGTTGTACGTAGTCAGGGTCGTTCCTGTAAGAATGAGAATTACGACACCGACAATGATGAGTGTAATCGTTCCTTTAGACATAGGAGTAGAATTGATAAGTTTATAAATAGATGAATAGAGAGAGGGAGAGCTTATCAGCTGACAGTACTTTTAGAATCGGCCGCCGCTACCGCCACCTCCGAAGGAGCCTCCGCCAAAGAGACCGCCACCAAAGCCGCCGCCTCCGCCACCGCTGCGACCGCCAAACCCACCAAAAAAGATGGGGGGAACCATGCCGCCAGCTCCCAAGGTATCGTTGTCGTTGTCTTCTTCTTCGAGCTCATGTTTCTCGAAGCCACAGCGCGGACACCGGTAGGTGGAGCGAATCAGCCAGTCACGTGAATTGGCTACGCGTACTCTTTGCTTCTTGACCAAGCGCATTTGTGCTTGACGGCAGTGGGGGCACTTCTTGCGGATGTTGCTGATTCCGAAGATGAAAAGGAAACCGCCCAACACGATGATGGAGATGAAGAACCCCACCACGGCGTTCATGCCCTCTTCAGCCTGGCTCTTCTTGTCGGGACGGAGCGATTCGTCCATTCTTACGTACGAATCAATTTGTTCGACCGTCTGGACAATGGCTGCATCCCAACGTTGGCGTTTCAGTTGGGGCACCATGACACGGTTTTGTATGCGTCGACAGATAGCATCGGGTAGGGTAGCTTCCAGGCCGCGCCCTGTGAGAATCTGGTAACTGCGATCCTCGGTAGCCAAGATGATGATAAGGCCCGAATTCTGTTTTTTGCTACCAATACCATACTTGCGGCTCAGCTCCATGCCGAACTCATAGGGGTCGTCACCTTGCAATTGTTTGACCACCACGACAACGGTTTCGACCCCTTTATCGCGTTTCAGCTGACGAAGCAACAGGTCTGTTCGGCTGACAGCTTCGGGACTCAGTACTCCGTCAGGATTACATACGAAGCGTGTGGAGTCCTGAAGATGCACCATAGGAAGTGTTTCTACCGACCATTTTTCGGCCCATCCTTGCAAGGGAATGCAAATCAGGAGGAAGAAATAGAGAAGGAGTTTGTGCATACACTGAAGTATTTTAGCGCAAAGGTAGTGCTTTCCCTATATTTAGGTAGCACACACTTTCATGAAAGATTGATTTTTATGTGGGTTAATTGCTCAGATGTTTAGCAATCTAGGTTTTGTGGGGAGTAAAGTGCGCCCCTGCCAGATAGAAACAAAAAGCGGACAAGTGCCGGCACAGCTGTGTCGTTGCGCTTGTCCGTAGAGAGGGGTGACCGACGGTCTAAATACGATCGAGCACGAGCTTAATGAGCCCGTCAATACTGTTCTTATAGTTGGGGTTTGCCTTTCCTTCTCGACGGTTGGCAATCACCATGCAGCAAGTCATGGCTTTATGTCCCATCAAGGAGGCAAGACCTGCCAAGGCACTGCTTTCCATTTCGAAGTTCGTAACCTGAGTTCCTTCATATTCGAAGTTCTCAATCTTGTGATTGGCTTCGGGGTCGGCTAACTTCAAACGGAGTTGACGACCTTGCGGGCCGTAGAATCCGCCGCAGGCAATCGTCACACCGCGCACCATGTCGTTGGCCGCCACGCGGTCAATCAATTCGGCATCGGCCTTGGCTACATAGGGATGGGCGATACATTGGTTGCCCTTCCAGCCCATGTGCTGAATGAAAGCCTGTTCGTAGGCTAAATCACAGACGTCGTCACGCCGTGCGTAGAAGTTCAGCAAACCGTCAAATCCGATGCTGCGTGCGCTGGCAATGTAGGTTCCCTCGGGCGTGTAGGGCTGCAAACCGCCACAAGTGCCGATACGGACCAGTTCCAACTGACGGAGTTCGGGACGAATGGTTCTTGTCTCAAAATCTATGTTTGCCAACGCATCCAGTTCGTTGACTACGATGTCGATGTTGTCACACCCGATACCAGTCGAAACGACGGTGATGCGCTTTCCTTGGTAAGTACCCGTAATGGTGCGAAATTCGCGGCTCTCCACGTCACACTCCTTTGTTTCAAAATGAGAGGCTACGAGGGGGACGCGTCCCGGATCACCCACCAGGATAATCTTGTCTGCCAATTGTTCGGGACGTAAATGGAGATGAAAAATGCTGCCGTCGGAGTTGATAATCAGCTCCGATGAGGCGATAGGTTCTTGCTTCATGGGAGATTGTAGAATTTAGGGATGGATAAAAATAGGATTGAACGGAATGAAGCTTGGCTGAATGTTTAGAATCAGGTTGAAGTATTCCTTTTAAAAGACTCCTTCAAACAGATTTATAATCAGTCAAAATTCCCTTCCTTATTGTTTTGACTCTTCCTGTCGCATTTGCTTGCAGGTAGCGTTGTATTGCTGTTGGAGTTTGATGAGTTTCGGGTAGAGAAGTTCGAGTTGCTTGCGGGCTTCAGTGGCTGTTTGAGTAGTAGTAGTCTTCCGCATCCAGTCCTCCTGCAGAGCCGTGAGCTGCTCGATTTCTTCCTTCAGACGGTCTGATTCAGCAGCGAGGCTGCGGGCACGACTGCTCTGAAACTCTTTTAGCGAGGTGTAAACCTTTTGGTCATTGATGACGTAGCGGGTGGCAGTAGCTTGGCCGCGTTTCCGCTTGGTGTCAATGAGTTGAATGCGCTGACGCGCAGCCGCCACGAGTTTGTCACTCAGTTGCGTCGAGCGGATGGAGCGCAATTGCGCCGCGCGCACTACTTCGTCTCTGTTCTCGTCGCACAGAATGTAAGTATTTCGACTTTCGTTGGGAACAAACGTATAGACACATACCGTGTCAGCGTGTTGGTAGCGGTCGGTCACCAACCACCCGATACGGGTCGCTTCGTCAATGGCAAGCAGGTAGTCGTTGGCTGGTGAGTTGAAAGGCATTCCGAGGTTTTCAGGTTTCAGAAACTGCTTGGTGTCAGAATTATAGCGCGTAACAAAGAGGTCGTATCCACCGAGACTTTCTTCACCTTGTTGCGCAAAATAGAGGGTGGCGCCGTCGGGCATCATGAAGGGGTTGGCCTGGTTGTTGCCATTGGTCATTCCGTCGAGCGTTTCTGCCGCTCCCCAGTCCTTGCCTACATGAAAGGCCTGACTGATTGTTTTTGGTTCTCCTTTCTTTTGACTCACAGCGCAAAACATGCGGTCTGCTAATTCATTGATATAAGCATATTGACCGATGCTGGCAGGGAGTGTGCGGAGTTGGGCTTCAGGGCTTTGGGTGTCCACCAAACGCCCGGCTTCGTGGGAGAGGCGGATGACAGAAAGCACCGCATTGCGATGGACCTTAAAGCTATCAACAAAGGTAATGCGCTCTGTACCACGCAGCATGTCAGCTCCTAAGTTAGCGCGTTTGATGTAAGCCTCTAACGAATCGGTAGGTTCTCCTTTTTTTTCAGCAGTTTCAAGCTGTTTTTGCAGTTGGTTGGCAGCTTCTTCAAACCGGTATTCTTGAAAGAGTTGTTCGATGGGCACTTGAGGCTCTTTCTTTACTGTTTTTCGGCGTTGAGCCTGTAAGGGAAGTGAGCAGGTAGCGGCCGTAAATAAACAAAGGGTTAGCAGAAAATATTTCATTCAGTAGGATGAGTTAGGATGAATTCTCGCCAAAAGTACGATTTTCTTTTAGATGTATGCCCTACGCTCGTGCTACATTTGTAGATAAAGAGCATTTGCCGTTGGCTTCGTATTAGTGTACTGGCAGCAATCTTTGGAGGATGAAAGGCATATTTGTATAGAGAGGAGTTGCTTTCTTTCGGCGGGCTACTCTTCTAATCGCATAGCTTGATGCAGCTTGCCCCGGTAAGGGCTCTCCTTCGTTACAGGGTTTGAAAGAGTACCTACGGAATCTGTATAAGATGGTCGTCATGCTCAAGCCGACTTCCTACCTAAGTCGTAAAAGAATAGCTAAATACTGGGGATGACTCACACGGAAGCCGTAAAAGAGGGTCTAAACACTGTGGATGACTCACTCAGAACCCGTAAAAGAAGGTTTAAACACTGGGGATGACTCACTCGGAAGCCGTAAAAGAAGGTCTAAACACTTGGGATGACCCACACGGAAGCCGTAAAAGAAGGTTTAAACACTGGGGATGACTCACTCGGAAGCCGTAAAAGAAGGTCTAAACACTGGGGATGACCCACACGGAAGCCGTAAAAGAAGGTCTAAACACTTGGGACGGCAAATACGGAAGCCGTAAAAGGTCATCCCAACACTTGGGATGGCAAACACGGAAGCCGTAAAAGGTCATCCCAACACTTGGGATGGCAAATACGGGAGCCGTAAAAGGTCATCCCAACACTTGGGACGGCAAATACGGGAGCCGTAAAAGGTCATCCCAACACTTGGGACGGCAAATACGGAAGCCGTAAAAGGTCATCCCAACACTTGGGACGCTTCATCCAAGAGTCGTGAAGATTCATCTCAATACTTGGGACGACTGATGCCGTTCTTCAAGCAGCCCATCCCAAGAGGTAGGATTGCTTTTACAGGTATCTTCAAACTTATTGGGGTGTCTTATAGGGCTTGCTAAAGCGACCTAACGATGCCCTTAACTTATGAAAGTCGTTCACTCAATCGGTCTTGTAGTACCTCTCTTTAGGTAGGATCTATTAATTATTTAGTTGATAAGTTGAAGGTTGAAGCATTTATGTTGAAAGTAGTCGGTTGGATGAATAAGCTTTCAACTCTTCAACTCCTCAACTCCTAAACTCCCAAACTATCATTTATAGAACCTATCCTTATAGGAAATACCTCTTGCGCCGTTGTCGTCTAATCCTTTTTTCGTACTTTTGCGCGCAGTAAAGTAAACATATATTCATCCCCCAATCTTTTCATTTCAATGGACTTGGATATCTTGACCGCCGTATCGCCTATTGATGGCCGTTATCGTTCAAAGACAGAATCTCTTGCTCCCTACTTCTCAGAGTATGCTTTGATGAAGTATCGTGTACGCGTAGAGATTGAATATTTCATTACGTTGTGTGAGTTGCCCTTGCCCCAGTTGCAGAGCTTCCCCGCTGATTTGTACCCCGCTTTGCGTGCCATCTATCAGAACTTCTCTGAAGCTGACGCGGCACGAGTAAAGGATATTGAAAGCGTGACCAACCACGACGTGAAGGCTATTGAGTACTTCATTAAGGAAGAGTTTGACAAGATTGGTGGACTGGATGCATATAAGGAGTTCATCCACTTCGGTCTGACTTCACAGGATATCAACAATACTTCCTTCCCGTTGATGTTGAAAGAAGCCGTTCATGAAGTTTATTTGCCGTTGCTCCAAGAGCTGATTGATCAGCTCAATGCCTATGCCGAGGAATGGAAGGACATCCCGATGCTTGCCAAGACGCATGGGCAGCCTGCATCACCGACCCGCCTGGGTAAGGAGGTGAAGGTATTTGCTTATCGTCTGGAGCAGCAATTGGCTCTGCTGAAGGCTTGCCCGATGACGGCTAAGTTTGGCGGTGCAACGGGTAACTTCAATGCACACCATGTAGCTTATCCTGCTTACGACTGGCGTGCATTCGGTGCGAAGTTTGTCAGCGAAAAGCTTGGCTTGGAGCGTGAAGAGTACACAACCCAGATTAGTAACTATGACAACCTGGCTGCACTCTTTGATGCGATGAAGCGTATTCATACGATTGTAATCGACATGGATCGCGACTTCTGGCAGTACGTTTCAATGGAATACTTCAAGCAGCGTATCAAGCAGGGTGAGGTAGGTTCCAGTGCCATGCCGCATAAGGTAAACCCCATTGACTTCGAAAATTCAGAAGGTAACTTGGGTATTGCCAATGCGATTTTGGAACACTTGAGCCGTAAGCTCCCCATCAGCCGTTTGCAGCGTGACTTGACCGACTCTACGGTAATCCGTAACATCGGTGTTCCCATGGGTCATGCGCTCATTGCTTTCCATAGCTCATTGAAGGGCTTGCGCAAACTCTTGCTCCATGAGGAAAGCATCCGTCGCGACTTGGAAGGTTGCTGGGCTGTTGTCGCTGAAGCTATTCAGACGGTGCTTCGCCGCGAGGCCTATCCTCACCCCTACGAGGCTCTCAAAGCTTTGACGCGTACGAACGAGGCTATTACGGGTGAGCGCATCCATGCATTCATTGAAGGCTTGGAAGTGAGCGAAGCAGTGAAGGAAGAACTGCGCGCCATTACTCCTTATAACTATACAGGTTTATAATCCAATAAAATAAGTAGGGGCTGAATAGCATTCGCCCCTACCTATAGTCGCCCCGCGTAGCATTCTTCGGGAAGAAGGGTGGCGCAGGGCACCCAATTCGAAATGCATTCGTGAGAATGCAATCAGCTAACCCACACATTTATTCATCATTCATTTTATGAGCGAAGATTTTTACAGAAGCGAAGGTGGCCGTGATGGTTATCGCTCGCAAAGAGACAACAATGGTAATGGCGGACGTCAGTATGGACATACTCCCCGTCCCCGTATTACTCGCAACGCACGTCCGGAAGGTTCGAATACCTACGAAGTGCGTGAACAACAGGGTGGCTATCGTCCTCGATTCGGAGGCGACAATGGTTACCGCTCAAACGGCGGCTATCAGCCCCGCAGCGGCTACCAACAGCCTCGTGAGAACCGTTGGGCCAAGACGCGTTTTAATCAGACTGAGAGTGGCTATCAGGAACAGCGTGGCGGTTACCGCCCCCGTTTTGGTGGACAGGCTCAGCCTAACGAAGCGGCAGGAGGCTATACGCAGGATGCACGTCCGAAGTTCCGTGGTGGCAGCAAGCCCGGCGGTTATGGCTCGCGCTTCCAGGGACAAGGTGCTGGCGCATACGGCGCAAACAGCGGACGTCCGCAGCCCCGTAAGAAACCGAAAGCTCGTCCCAAGACCAGCAGCTTCGGCAAAAAGCGTGTTGATTACAAGGAAGAGGTATACGATCCGACCATGCCGCTCCGTCTGAACAAGTTCCTGGCTAACGCCGGTGTTTGTTCGCGTCGTGATGCCGATAAGTACATTGAGGCAGGCGTTGTGAGTGTAAATGGCCAGATTGTTACGGAGCTTGGAGCCAAGGTGCTTCGCACTGACGAAGTGCGTTTCCACGACAACCTCATTACGATGGAGAAGAAGGTCTATGTGTTGCTCAATAAGCCCAAGGGCTATGTGACGACCAGTGATGACCCTCAACAGCGTAAGACGGTGATGGACCTCGTGCAGAATGCATGTCCCGAACGTATCTATCCTGTGGGCCGTTTGGACCGCAATACGACGGGTGTACTTTTGCTTACCAATGATGGTGAGTTGGCTTCTCGTCTGACTCATCCGAAGTTCCTCAAGAAGAAGATTTATCATGTAACGCTCAACCAGAACGTCGCAGCAGCCGACCTGAAGCAAATTGCAGAAGGTGTGATGCTCGAAGATGGTGAGATCAGAGCTGACGCAGTGGAATACGCTCACCCGACTGACAAGAAGCAGGTGGGTATCGAAATCCACAGCGGTAAGAACCGCATCGTACGTCGTCTCTTCGAACACTTGGGTTACCACGTGACGAAACTCGACCGCGTTTACTTTGCTGGTTTGACCAAAAAGAACGTACGCCGTAGCGACTGGCGTTACCTCACGGAGAAAGAGGTGCAAATGTTGCGCATGGGTGCGTTTGAGTAATCAAGTAACTTTACACATCCTGCAAGGGGGGATTTTCTCCAATCCCTTGCAGGATTTCCCTAATTATATAGGTGGCGGCGGACAGAGCGGAGTAGACTCCTGTAGCTGCATGTTCGGCTTATGTAGGTTTAAGTTCCTTTCGTTTCCATCTTAGTCAACGGGCTGCGTCAAGAAGCGTTGCCCCCTAATTTATCTATCCAATTAAAATGCAACGTACAAAAATAAACGAGCTGCTGAAGCGTACGGACTTCGGTGCTGAAGTTTGTGTAAAAGGCTGGGTACGTACTCGCCGTGGCAGCAAGTCGGTGCACTTTATCGCCCTCAACGACGGAAGCACCATCAAGAACGTACAGGTAGTAGCCGAAGTCGAGAAGTTTGACGCTGAGTTGCTCAAACTGATTACGACGGGTGCTTGCTTGTCAGTAGAAGGTATCTTGGTTGAAAGCCAGGGTGCGGGTCAGAGCGTAGAGGTACAGGCTCAGCGTATCGAAGTGCTGGGTGTTTGCGGTGACGAGTATCCTATGCAGAAGAAGGGTCAGACCTTTGAGTACATGCGTCAGCATGCCCACATGCGTCTGCGTACGAATACGTTTGGTGCGGTATTCCGCATTCGTCACAACATGGCGATGGCTGTACACCGTTATTTCCACGAGCACGGCTTCTTCTATTTCCACACGCCGATTATTACGGCTTCTGACTGTGAAGGTGCAGGTCAGATGTTCCAAGTTACGACGAAGAATCTTTATGACCTCAAGAAGGACGAAGAGGGCAAGATTGACTACAGTGACGACTTCTTCGGTAAGACAACTTCACTGACGGTGAGCGGTCAGCTCGAAGGTGAACTGGGTGCTACAGCATTGGGTTCTATCTATACGTTTGGTCCTACGTTCCGTGCCGAGAACTCTAATACGCCGCGTCACTTGGCTGAGTTCTGGATGATTGAGCCTGAGGTGGCTTTCAATGATATCACGGACAACATGGACTTGGCTGAGGACTTTATCAAGTATTGTGTGCGTTGGGCATTGGACAACTGTGCAGACGACCTTGAGTTCCTCAACAAGATGATTGACAAGACCTTGCTGGATCGCCTGCACTTCGTTGTAGAGCACGACTTTGTGCGCCTTACCTATACCGAGGGTATCCGTATCTTGGAAGAGGCTGTAGCAAAGGGTCGTAAGTTTGAGTTCCCTGTATATTGGGGTGTAGACTTGGCGAGCGAACACGAGCGTTTCCTTGTAGAGGAACACTTCAAGAAGCCGGTTATCCTGACGGACTATCCGAAGGAGATTAAGGCATTCTATATGAAGTTGAACGAGGACGGCAAGACGGTTCGTGCGATGGATGTACTCTTCCCGCAGATTGGTGAAATCATCGGTGGTTCTGAGCGTGAAGAAAGCTATGAGAAGTTGATGGCACGTATCGAGGAACTGAATATCCCGATGAAGGATATGTGGTGGTACCTGGATACCCGTAAGTTTGGTACTTGTCCTCACTCTGGCTTTGGTTTAGGTTTCGAACGCTTGATTCTCTTCGTAACGGGTATGCAGAATATCCGTGACGTGATTCCGTTCCCCCGTACACCGAAGTCTGCTGAGTTCTAAGCAGCGGGATTTTTGTTATCGCCTCCGTTCTACGGATAGGAAGGTAGGAGCGGGACGTATAAGTTTCATCCACTTATAAATCAATGAAGGGCATTGGGAGTTTTTCGACTTCCAATGCCCTTTATGTTTCCCGTTGTCCCGATGGTGATGGATGAGCGGATACAGGGTAAGTAGGTGCTGAAAATTGTTTTATATCATTCAGTCTAATTATTTGCATCTACGATCACGTTCCAGCACCGCATTTTCTGCTTCTGTGTTCAGTCACCTAGCCCGTTATGCTCCTTCGCACAGAAGCAGGAACTACGGCACCACAACGCAATTCTATGTGTAACTAATTTTCAACCCTACTTATCTTTCCTTCTTCATGAAGCTAAAAAAGCCCATTGGTTTCAATGACGAAAACCAATGGGCTTTTGATAGAACGTAGGGTAGGGACTTACTTAATCAAGTCTACCGAACGGGTGATGAACTTGCTGAGGGCTTCGCCACGGAGCAGACCATTCTGAAGCAAAGCAAGGTCGATGAGCTGAGGAATGATGGGGTTGTTTTGGCTGTAGGTGTTCCATACATTGCGACGTGCATTCTCCTGAGCCGTGATGTCCTCGTTGCATTTATAGAGCTCTTCCTTTTCAGCCTCCGTAATCTCATCAGCCTTCTTTTCGCGCTGTTCCTTTTCGAGTACGCTCTGGCGTGCGTGAAGTTCCTTCAACTGTGCTTCAATGGGACGGAGCTGTTCGCCAAGGTTCTCATTCATGTGGCTTACCACCTCCTTGACCAATCGGTGATCCGCATTGAGAACGAGGTTGTACATATCCGGCATTTCACCATAGAATGACATGCCTTGCTGGAAGCGACTCATGTCCTTCATACGACGCATGTATTCACTCTGCGTAATGACAACTGGTGCGGCCTCTTCGCCCATGGCGGCAGTTTCTACATGGAACTCAGCCTTGTCAATCTTCGGAAGTCTGGCCGTAAACACACCGCTCAAGCTCTGGCTTTCGGTATCGGTTAATTCTACATGCTTTTGGTCTTCCTTCTGAATCAAACGATCCACTACATCGCCGTCAACACGGCTGAAGCGGCACTTCTCCAACTTCTGTTCGAGCAATCCGACCATTGCGGTGTCGAGCTGGCCGTCGAAAAGCAGGACGCTGTAGCCCTTAGCTTGTGCAGCTTGGATGTAAGTGTACTGTTCGTCGCGGTCGGTCGCATAGAGATAAATCAAGTTACCGTCCTTGTCCGTCTGGTTGTCCTTAATTAGGTCGCGGTATTCCTCGTAAGTGAAATACTTGCCTTCTACGTCCTTGAGGAGAGCGAAGCCCTTTGCCTTGTCGTAGAAGTCTTCCTGTGAGAGCATACCGTAGTGGATGAAGAGCTTCAGGTCGTCCCATTTGCCCTCATAATCCTTGCGGTCGTTCTTGAAGATAGACTGCAGGCGGTCTGCTACCTTCTTAGTGATGTAAGAAGAAATCTTCTTTACATTGGCATCGCTCTGCAAGTAGCTACGGCTTACGTTAAGCGGAATATCGGGAGAGTCGATGACACCGTGAAGGAGCGTAAGGAAGTCGGGCACAATGTTTTCAACCTGATCGGTCACAAACACTTGGTTGCAATAGAGCTGAATCTTGTTGCGTTGTACCTCAATGTTGTTCTTAATACGGGGGAAATAAAGTACACCCGTGAGGTTGAAGGGGTAGTCAACGTTGAGGTGAATCCAGAACAAAGGTTCGTCGGACATGGGGTAGAGCTGACGGTAGAACTTGCGGTAGTCCTCGTCTTCCAATGTAGAGGGAGTCTTCGTCCACAATGGGTTGGTATCGTTGACAATGTTGTCTTCCTCTGTATCAACTTGCTTGCCATCCTTCCATTCCGTCTTTTTGCCGAAGGCGATTGCAACGGGGAGGAAGCGACAATACTTGTTGAGCAGTTCTTGAATCTTGCTGTTTTCGAGGAATTCTACACAGTCTTCAGAAATGTGAAGTACGATGTCGGTACCGCGGTCGGCCTTGTCGTAATCATCAATTTCGAAAGCAGGCGAACCGTCGCAGGTCCACTTCACGCCGTGTGCTTCTTCGCGGTGACTACGGGTAAGAATGTCTACGCGGTCGGCCACCATGAAGGAAGAGTAGAAGCCGAGACCGAAGTGGCCGATAATGGCTGAAGCGTCGTCCTTGTATTTTTCGAGGAAGTCGTTGGCACCTGAGAAGGCAATCTGGTTGATGTACTTATCAATCTCTTCAGCGGTCATACCGATACCACGGTCGCTAATGGTCAGCGTCTTGGCTTCCTTGTCGACAGATACGCGTACGGTCAAGTCGCCGAGTTCACCCTTGAAATCACCCTTCATGGCGAGTGTTTTGAGCTTCTGCGTAGCGTCTACGGCATTGCTGACAATCTCGCGGAGAAAGATTTCGTGGTCACTGTATAAGAACTTCTTAATAACCGGGAAGATGTTCTCGGTGGTAATTCCAATGTTTCCTTTTTGCATGATAGTAGCTTTTTATGAGTTTTGTTTGAATGTTGCTTCCCATGAAGCAAGGTGCGTGCCAATCGGGATGAGAAGGTAAAAGTGTGCCAACCTGGCAGGTTTCTTGTCAGAAGCGGAAATATTGGCAGTTACGTTGGCAGAGATATTGCCATTCTGGCAGTCTTTTCTCAAATATCACCCGAAATATCCTTGTGGCACGGAGTTTGCTAATAGGTACGATAAAAACAATATCAACATGAATACGGAAAAGCAAAACGATTTGAACGAAGAACAGTTGGCTGCTCAAGCTGAAGCTGCCGCACCACATAAGGAAGTAGAAAACGCTGCAGAGGCTGCTACAGAAGCGGAAGCAAACGATACGGAAGAGAAGTCTGTAGAGGATTTGCTTGCTGAGGTACAGGCCGAAAATGCTCAATTGAAAGATAAGTATTTGCGTCAGGTGGCAGAGTTTGATAACTACCGCAAACGCACGCTTAAGGAGAAAACGGAATTGATTCTCAATGGTGGCGAAAAGGTGTTGAGCGCGTTACTTCCCGTCTTGGACGACTTAGACCGTGCGCTTGAAAACATCGAGAAGAGTGACGACGTGGCGACGCTGAAGGAAGGCGTGAGCTTGATTGTCGACAAACTGATGAAGACGCTCGGGGCTCAGGGATTGACGAAGATGGAAACTGTTGGCAAGACTTTTGATACTGATTTCCATGAAGCCATTGCCTTGATTCCCGCCCAAGAAGAGGCGCAGAAGAATCAGGTGATTGACTGTGTACAGCCGGGCTATATGCTCAATGAGAAGGTAATCCGTCACGCTAAGGTGGTAGTCGGTCAGTAAGTAGCTGGTGCAGGCGCACCCTCAAGAAGGCTTTCTATAATCGGAAGTTTCAGCGTGAATCGGCTTACAGGCTTATGCGTGTGGCAGGGACTGGAAGTGTGCACTCTTTGACTCCGATGGAATAGAACCGGCCGTTCTCTATAAAATATAGGTGTATCGTTGGGGGATGGAACCGTTAGGCTGCAACGTGCTGGCTGGGGCATCTTCTTTGTACACACAAACTCATTTATTCCTATGGCAAGTAATAAAGACTACTACGAAATATTAGGTGTAGACCGTTCGGCTTCGGCAGACGAAATTAAGCGTGCCTACAAGAAGGTGGCAATTAAGTACCACCCCGACCGCAATCCGGGTGACAAGGAGGCGGAAGAGAAATTTAAGTTGGCGGCTGAGGCCTACGACGTATTGCGCGACCCCGACAAGCGTGCTCGTTATGACCAGTTTGGTGCGGAAGGTGTCAATGGTGCCGGTGGCTTCGGTGGCGGTGGCTTCGAAGGCATGGATCTCAACGATATCTTTAGCCGATTCAGCGACATCTTTGGTGGCGGTGGCGGCTTCGGTGGCTTTGGTGGTTTCGGCGGTGGCAGTAGCCAGCCCCGTAAGTTCCAAGGTGCCGATATGCGTATGAAGGTGAAGCTCTCCTTGGAGGAAATCGCTACGGGTGTGACCAAGAAGTTTAAGGTCAAGAAGGACGTGACTTGTCCCGAATGTCATGGTAGCGGTTGTGAGAAGGGGCAACAGCCCGAAACCTGTTCTGCTTGTCACGGTCAAGGTTATGTGATGCGTACCAAGCGTACCATGTTTGGTATGATGCAATCACAGGAACCCTGTCCGACCTGTCACGGTGAAGGCGTTGTCATCAAGCACGCTTGTAAGCATTGCCACGGCGAAGGTATTGTCAACGGTGAGGAAATCGTTGAAGTAAACATTCCTGCAGGTGTTGCTGAAGGAATGATGCTGAACGTACAGGGCAAGGGTAATGCAGGCCGTCATAACGGTGTGCCCGGTGACATTCAGGTGGTTATCGAGGAATTGCCCAATGAGGACTTTATCCGCGACGAAACGGACTTGATCTATAACCTGTTGCTCACGGTACCGCAGGCAACATTGGGTTGTTCGGTAGAGATTCCGACCATCAACGGCCGTGCACGTGTGAAGATAGAGCCGGGTACGCAACCGGGTACTGCTTTGCGTTTGCGTGGCAAGGGACTTCCCGCACTCCGTGGATATGGTTACGGAAATGGTGACATTGTGGTGAACATCAGTGTCTACATTCCGGAGCACTTGGATAAGAAAGAGGAGGAACACATCGAAGCCCTCTCTGACAGCGAGCATGTCAAGGCTTCGAAGGATGTCAAGTCTAAAATATTCCGTTCCTTCAGAAACTACTTTAATAAATAAGTTCCTGGGCTGGTGAAGTTTGTTGGCCACAGTGAACCTACGTATAAACAGAAGGACTGCACTTGTCTGTTGTTTCATTGACGGCAAGTGTATTCCTTCCTTTTTTATGTCTACTACGCGAGTAGGGAAGTGCTGTTTTGAAGGTTTACCCGATACAGTCGAGGAAGCTGTTTTGAAAAGTATTCTTCCTCTTGGGATAACCGTTTCGGACTTCTATGTTCTTTAGCTGGCGGTCGTCTCAGTAAAACGAATGGGCTCGGTGCTTTTACCTGTGTCAGCTCTCTTTACGTTATTCGCATCCCAGTCATTTATCTATCTTATGAAGGTATGAATTATCAAGAAACCATTGCTTACCTTTTTGAAGCTGCTCCCCTGTTTCAGCAAGTAGGGGGCGCCGCTTACAAGGAAGGATTAGAAAATACTCATTTGCTCGATGCGCACTTTGGTCATCCGCACCGTCGTTACCGTACGATTCATGTAGCCGGAACCAATGGCAAGGGCAGTTGCGCCCATACCTTGGCCGCCGCCTTGCAACACAAGGGGCTGAAAGTAGGGCTTTATACTTCTCCTCATTTGGTCGATTTTCGTGAGCGTATTCGCATCAATGGTGAACAGATTCCGGAGTCGTACGTGGTGGACTTTGTCGCTACCGAACGTGCATTTTTCGAACCGCTTCATCCTTCTTTCTTTGAAATCACCACAGCCCTTGCCTTTAAGTACTTTGCAGATGAGGCAGTCGATGTGGCTGTGATTGAAGTAGGGTTGGGCGGACGTTTGGATTGTACGAACATTCTGACTCCGGTGCTTTCGCTCATTACCAATATCAGCTTAGACCATACGCAGTTCTTAGGGGACACGTTGGCAGCGATTGCTGGTGAGAAGGCGGGTATCATCAAAGCGGGTGTCCCCGCAGTTGTAGGTGAAGTGCTTCCCGAAACGCGCCCCGTCTTTGTAGCTCAAGCACAGGCTGTCGGTACGACTTTGGACTTGGCAGAGGAGGCTGATGAAATCGTTCGATGGGAAGATATGCCCGACGGGATTCGTCGTTACGAAACCCGTCATTGGGGGGTAATCGAGAGTGAGTTAATTGGCGCGTGTCAAATTAAGAATACGGCCACTTTACTTTGTGCCTTTCGACGCTTGGCACCTGTATTCGGACTGACGCAGGCCGATGTGCAGTTTGCCTTCCGCCATGTATGTGAGACGACAGGATTGAAGGGTCGTTGGCAATGTTTGCAGTCGGCTCCTAAGGTAGTTTGTGACACGGGTCACAACCCTGGTGGTTGGCAGTATTTGGGTCAACAACTTGGTCAGGCGACACAGACGTACCCGAAAGTGCACATTGTCTTTGGTATGGCGGCCGATAAAGACATTGACACCGTATTGGCACAACTTCCTCGTGAGGCAGTCTATTATTGGACGAAGGCTTCGGTGCGTCGGGCTATGGACGAGCACCAGGTGAGTGAACTCGCAAATCGTCATCAGCTTCAGGGTCAATTGTACCCTAGCGTGGCAGCTGCATACCAGGCAGCCCTTGGCGCGGCTTCATCTGAGGACTTTGTATATGTCGGTGGAAGCTGCTTCGTAGTGGCAGACTTGTTGACTTTTTTACAGAAGCAAAAGGGAGAATAAAGTAGCTTGGTTGTTCGGAATGAACGAGCAAAAAGTCCCGTCTTGTTGGGTCGAACGCGGAGTTCTAACGTCTGTCTTGAAGTTACTGACTGAGGGTTATTGAAAGGAATCCTTCTACCCTAATACATCGTGTACACCTGCCCGCCAAATCCTCGGTGAGCAGGTGCACTTTGTAGAATAGAAATGTCGCTATTCAAAAATCCACAGGTAAAAAATAAATCAAGGGCGCGTGTCGTACCAATTTAATCTCTAATTTTACAGCCGTTTTATCAATCCATATATCCCCATGAACGGAAACCGTAGTTTAGTAACGATTGCCAACCTGAGTAAGGAGAAGATTATGTACCTGATTCAGATGGCAGAAGAGTTTGAGAAACATCCCAACCGCAAGATTCTGGAAGATCGTGTGGTCGCCACACTCTTCTTTGAACCTTCCACACGTACCCGTCTTTCATTTGAAACCGCCGCTAACCGCTTGGGCGCAAGAGTCATTGGTTTTACAGACCCCAAAGTGACTAGCTCAACGAAAGGTGAAACGCTGAAGGATACCATCATGATGGTTAGCAACTATGCTGATGTGATTGTGATGCGTCATTATTTGGAAGGAGCCGCACGTTATGCCAGTGAAGTTTCTCCCGTTCCGGTGGTCAATGCCGGCGACGGTGCCAACCAGCACCCTTCGCAGACCATGCTTGACCTTTATAGCATCTATAAAACGCAGGGTACGCTTGAGAACCTCAATATCTATATGGTCGGTGACTTGAAGTATGGTCGTACCATTCACTCGCTGATTATGGCACTTCGCCACTTTAATCCAACGCTCCACTTTATCGCACCGAAGGAGTTGGCACTCCCCGAAGAGTATAAGCTGTATTGTAAGGAACACCACATCCGTTACGAAGAGCATGAGGACTTTAATGCTGACGTAATCAGCCAGGCTGATATCCTTTACATGACACGCGTGCAGCGTGAACGCTTTACGGACTTGATGGAGTATGAACGTGTGAAAGATGTTTACATTCTCCGCGCTTCGATGCTGCAATCGGCTCGTGACAACATGAAGATTCTTCATCCGCTTCCTCGTGTCAACGAGATTGCTTACGATGTGGATGATGATCCGCATGCTTACTACTTTGAGCAAGCCCATAACGGACTTTATGCACGTCAGGCCATCATTTGCGATGTGCTCGGCATTACGCTCGACGAAATCAAGGAAAACCGTTAGTAACACACTCTGCACACATACGAATTTATGAAACGTCAAGAACTTATGGTAGCGGCTATCCAAAACGGTACCGTTATCGATCATATTCCCTCTAACAAACTTTTTCAGGTGATGCGTTTGCTTCATTTGGAGGAGATGACTTCTTCTGTCACGGTAGGCTTCAATATGCCCAGTACTAAGATGGGAACGAAGAGCATCATTAAGGTGGCAGACAAATTCTTTACTGACGATGAGCTTAACAAACTCAGTGTGGTAGCCCCCAACGTAACGCTCTGCATCATTCGTGACTATGAAGTAGTAGAAAAGAAGTGTGTGACGTTGCCGACGGACATTATTGGCTACGTGAAATGTGCGAATCCGAAGTGCATTACGAATAACGAACCGATGCGCACACGTTTCTGTGTGACCAACGCCGAGAAGGGTGTTCTTCGTTGTTGCTACTGCGAGAAGGAGCAGTTGCTTGACAATATCAAGCTCGTCTAATCGTTACAGGAAGAGTCGGGAGAATGTTTTTAGCAAGTGGTGACAGGGACTCTGTTGTTACTTGTTCGTTTAACTGCCTTCTTCCTTCTGCAACGCCTACGCTTCTTATTTATCCCTTATTCTTCAAACTGTCTCTTATGAAATTAGATTGGAAACCCGGTACGATGATTTACCCCTTGCCGGCATTGTTGGTCTCGTGTGGTGAAACGCCTGAGGAATACAACCTGATTACGGTGGCTTGGGCTGGTACGTTGTGTACGAACCCTGCTATGTGTTACATCTCTGTGCGTCCTGAACGTCATTCCTATGAACTGATTAAGAAGTCCATGGAATTTGTCATCAACTTAACGACGGAAGAGATGGCACATGCTACGGACTGGTGTGGCGTGCGTTCGGGTCGTGACTACCAAAAGTTTGAAGAAACAGGACTGACGCCTGCACCGGCAAGTTGTGTCAAGGCTCCCATTGTGGAAGAATCGCCTTTGAGCATTGAATGTCGGGTTAAGGAAATCGTGAGTCTGGGATCGCACGATATGTTTATTGCTGAGGTGCTGAATGTCAAAGCAGACGATCGCTACCTCGATGCAGAGGGTAAGTGGCACCTTGAACAAAGTAATCCGCTGGTTTATTTGCATGGCGGTTACTATGGCTTGGGTGACTTTATCGGACGCTTCGGCTTCTCAGTTAAAAAAGAAGATTGATATTTTACATCACGTGGTTAGCTCTCACCTTTAGCGTGTAGGGCTAACCACGTTTGCTTTTTCATCTACTAACCCTAATCTTTAACAGTCTTATGAAGAAAGATCAAGTGATTTTCGACCTTATCGAGGCTGAAAAGCAGCGTCAGCTGCGTGGTATTGAACTTATTGCTTCTGAAAACTTTGTCAGTGACGAAGTGATGCAGGCAATGGGCTCCTGGTTGACCAACAAGTATGCCGAGGGGTATCCCGGTAAACGTTACTATGGCGGTTGCGGTGTGGTTGACCAGACCGAAACGCTTGCTATCGAACGTGCCAAACAACTGTTTGGTGCTGAATATGCCAATGTCCAACCTCACTCTGGTGCGCAGGCTAATGCGGCTGTATTCTTTGCTGTATTAAAGCCTGGTGATACCTTCATGGGGTTAAATCTTGATCATGGCGGCCATCTCTCTCATGGTTCGAAGGTCAATACTTCGGGCATTCTCTACAATCCTGTGGGCTATAACCTCAATAAGAAAACGGGACGTGTAGATTATGACGAAATGGAACAATTGGCCTTGGAACACCAACCGAAATTGATTATTGGTGGTGGTTCGGCCTACAGTCGCGAATGGGATTATGCTCGTATGCGTGCCATTGCTGACCGTGTCGGCGCGCTCTTCATGGTCGACATGGCTCATCCTGCTGGATTGATTGCTGCAGGTTTGCTCGACAATCCGGTGAAGTATGCCCACATTGTGACGACAACTACGCATAAGACCTTGCGCGGTCCTCGTGGTGGTATGATTCTTATGGGTAAAGACTTTGAAAATCCTTGGGGACTCAAGACGCCTAAGGGAGCTACGAAGATGATGAGCCAGTTGCTCAACAGTGCTGTATTCCCCGGCATCCAAGGAGGTCCGTTGGAACACGTGATTGCTGCTAAGGCTGTATCCTTTGGCGAAGCTCTTCAGCCCGAGTTTAAGGAATATGCTTTGCAGGTGAAGAAGAATGCAGTTCGTTTGGCAGAGGAACTGACTCAGCGTGGCTTTACCATTGTGAGCGGAGGTACGGACAATCACTCCATGCTTGTTGACCTTCGTTCGAAGTATCCCGACCTGACAGGTAAGGTGGCAGAGAACGCCCTCGTTGCGGCTGACATTACGGTCAATAAGAATATGGTACCTTTTGATACACGTTCTGCTTTCCAGACTTCAGGTATTCGCCTTGGTACTCCTGCCATTACAACCCGTGGAGCCAAGGAGGATTTGATGGTTGAAATTGCTGAGATGATAGAAGAAGTACTCAATGCGCCCGAAGACGAAAAGGTGATTGCTTCTGTACGTCAGCGTGTAAACGAAACCATGAAGAACTATCCGCTCTTTGCGTGGTAAGGTTTTTCGTATTCACAAAAGGCTACTTCTATCTTTTGTTGACGATTATGCATAAGTAACCAAGAATATTCCCTTTCGTAAGGGTATTCTCCTATAAACAAGCATCGGCGACATATCTTCCCATTGTGGTGGATAGTCGCCGATTTCTTTTATTTGTACAGGTTGCTACTATTAAGTTCTAGGTAATATCCTTTGATTCCTTCTATTCTAACGCCTCGGCTGCTTGGAGTATCAATTCGCTGAGGGTGGGGTGGGCATGAATGGTATGACGCAGGTCGTTGACCGTTCCCTTGAGTCGGATGACGAGTGTGAGTTCGTGAATCAGTTCGGCAGCGTGGGTTCCGAGAATGTGAGCACCTAGTAATTCGCCCGTAGGAGTAGCGATAAGTTTGACTAGTCCGTCACCTGCGGCATCCATGGTCAATGCACGTCCGTTGGCACGGTAATAGGCTTTGCCCACTTTAATATCAGAGTGAGTGGTGCGGGCAGCTTCTTCTGTTAAACCGACCATGGCTGCTTCGGGAGTTGTAAAGACGGCGGCAGGGATGAGATCAAGTGGGGTAGTGTCTTGTTCAACTTCTCCCAAAATGTGTGCCAAGGCATGGTAACTTTGGAAGGTGGCGGCATGAGCTAATTGGCAAATACCATTGATGTCACCTACCGCATAAATGCCAGGTTGAGAAGTCTGGAAATGTGCATCCACTGTAATGCCACGGGGTGTGAAGTCAATGCCTGCATCAACCAAGTTTAAGCTATCCAGGTTAGGACCGCGTCCTACTGCCATCAGTACCTTGTCAGCTAAAAGGTCCTTGACCGCATTGCGGTATTCGTAACTTACATGCAATTCTCCATTACGTGTTTCGTCCGCATGAATAGCCGTAACAGGAGCTCCTGTGATGAAAGTGATACCACGTTTCTTCAACGAGGTGTGCAGACGTTTCGCAATGTCCGTATCAAAGTTGGGCAGAATCTCCTTGCAGTATTCAATGACCGTAACTTCCGAACCGAAGGAGCGGAAGATGCTGGCAAATTCCAAGCCGATGACTCCCCCGCCAATAATGCATAGGCGTGCGGGTACTTCGGTCAGTTGCAAGAGTTCGGTTGAAGTAAGTACGCCTGGCGTATGTGCTCCAGGGATGGGAAGGAATTTAGGAAGCGAGCCTGTGGCAATGAAGACATAATCTGCCTGGAGTTCTTCCTCGCCCAAGTAAACCTTATGCGGATTGTTGGGAGCAAACCGAGCTTCTGCAGCATGGAAGGTAATGCCCGGAGTGGACAGCAAAGTGTGGATGCCTGTTTGTAGGGAAGCTGTAACCTGGTCCTTGTGGGCCATGGCCTGTGCCAGTGAGAAGGAAGAACAATCGGCCTGAATACCTAAAGCCGTGGCAGCTCGTGCCGCTTCAAGTGTTTCGGCACTGTGGCATAAACATTTTGTTGGGATGCAACCTTCGTTGAGACAAGTTCCGCCAACGTGGTCTGCACGATCAGCTATATGTACATCGAGACCAGCTTTGGCAGCTCGTACGGCACATTCGTAACCGCCAGGACCGGCACCTATAATCAAGAGAGTTTTCATGAAGGATTGGGAGTTAATGAGTTGAAGTGTTTAGGAGTTGAGAAACAGTGTGTTTACACCTGCTTGTTGAGAGTAAGCAAGAAGAGTCGATTTAAACCGAGATTGGTGGAGAACAATCGATTTAAATCGACTCTTGCTAACTGAGAAGTATAACCTTATGCTTCAGTCGTTTCGCGGAAAGTAAAGATAGCGTCTTTGACAGCCTTCACGTCGTCCAGTCTATGAACGGGTGTAGCATGAGGCGCATTGCGGAGTAAGGAAGGCTCCTCATGTGCTTCGTGCGCAATTTTCTTCATAACAGCAATAAATGCGTCCAGCGTTTCCTTGCTTTCTGTTTCCGTAGGTTCGATCATCATGGCTTCGTGGAAGAGAAGCGGGAAGTAGATGGTCGGTGCATGGAAGCCGTAATCCAGCAAGCGTTTGGCAACTTCGAGCGTCGTGATGTGTGAGGCATCGTTGTGCGCACCGCCGTATTTGGGTAGTAAGCCATTGAACACAAACTCATGCTTGCAGAGTCCGTCAATCGGCAATTCATAATAGGCTTTTAGACACTCCTTGATATAGTTCGCATTGAGCACAGAGAGCTTGCCTGCCATAGGAATGTATTCGCGTCCCAAGGTGAGGAGGTAAGCATAAGCACGAATCAGAATGCCGTAGTTACCCAAATGGGGTGAAACACTGCCTAAAGCATCCTCGTGGTAACGGAGTTCGTATCGTCCCGTCGTTTCATTGCGTACCACCTGTGGGTTGGGTAAATAATCTTCCAACCCTTCGCGTACACCGACCGGACCACTACCCGGACCACCACCGCCGTGAGGCGTACTAAAGGTCTTGTGCAAGTTGATATGCATCACGTCAAAGCCCATGTCTCCCGGGCGGCAAACACCCAACATCGGGTTCAGATTGGCTCCATCATAATACATCAGTCCACCGCATTCGTGAATCAAACGGGCTATTTCAGGTATCTGTGTTTCGAAGATTCCCAACGTATTCGGGTTGGTCATCATCATACCTGCAATGTCATCGCCTAAGAGTGGGCGCAAGTCTTCCACATCAACCGTACCGCGTTCCGTACTCTTGACCTGTACTATTTGCAGACCACAGACTGCTGCCGAAGCCGGATTTGTGCCGTGTGCTGAATCGGGAACAATAATCTTCGTACGTTTGGTATCACCACGCTTTAAGTGGTATTGGCGGATAACCATCAAGCCCGTCAGTTCACCGTGAGCTCCTGCATAAGGATTGAGCGTAAAGCGGCTCAAGCCTGCAATTTCAGCCAGTGTCTTCTGCACTTTGTCATACAGTTCGAGTGCTCCCTGTGTGTCTGCCACATCCTGTGCGGGATGGAGTTGGGTAAAGCCCGGCAGAGCTGCCAGTTCCTCGTTGATTTTCGGATTGTACTTCATGGTACAACTGCCCAGTGGGTAGAAGCCCGTGTCCACGCCAAAGTTATTGGCAGACATATTGGTGTAGTGGCGTACCACACTGAGTTCATCCACTTCGGGCAAACGCTTGGGAGTTTCCTGTCGTAACAAGTGAGCAGGTAAATCCTGCGTATGATACTGGTCAGTCCAAGGACTTTGAGGGAGAGAATATCCCGTGCGACCTGCTACGGAAAGTTCAAATATAAGGGGAGAATATACGGTGCTGTTCATGATAAGGCAAGTTTGGCAAATTCAAGGATTTCATCGGCTGTACGCTGTTCGGTCACAGAGAGTATCAGGCTATCGTCCGTACCCTCGGCCTTGACTCCGGCCAGATAACCCGCTTCTGCGAGTCGTTGACGGAGGGCATCGAGTCCTTCCTTTCCGTGATAGCGCAAGGTAAATTCGTGGAGAAAAGGTTGACCGGGGAAGGCATCTGTAAAGCATGCTTGTGCTGTGAGTAAGTCATGCAGGCGGTGTGCAGCTGCATAGGACTGTTCGTTGACTTCGCGTAAACCCTGCGGTCCCATCAACGAGAGGTACATAGCAACGTAGAGGCACATGATGCCTTGTGCTGTACAGATATTGGAAGTAGCCTTCTCGCGACGGATATGCTGTTCGCGTGCTTGGAGGGTGAGAACAAAGGCACGGCGACCCTCCGTGTCAACCGTTTGACCTACCAATCGTCCGGGCATCTTGCGTACCAAGGCTTCCTTCACACAGAGGTAACCAATGTATGGACCTCCGTATGAGAGCGGTAATCCTAAGCTCTGTGCATCACCGCAGGCAATATCGGCTCCCCATTCCCCCGGACTACGGAGTACGCTTAAGGTCGAAGCCACACTGTTGATGACTAGTAACGCTTTGTGTGCGTGACATTCTGTTGCCAATCCGGTAAAGTCCTCAATGATACCGTAGTAATTGGGTTGTGCCACAATCACACCTGCCACATCGTCAGCTTCGAGCAAAGTGAGCAGGGCGGCCCGATCGGTCACTCCCTCCTTGGCAGGAACTTCTACCAAGTCCACACCGTGGAAGCGGGCATAGGTTTGCACCACGCGCCGCACTGCAGGAGCCAAGGTTTCCGAGAGGACAACACGATTGCGCTTCTTGGCTGCAGCCACACACATCAGCATGGCCTCTGCCGTGGCTGTTGCACCGTCATACATCGAGGCATTGGAAATGTCCATGCCCGTCAGGTCAGCCATCATCGTTTGGTACTCAAAGATATATTGGAGTGTACCCTGGGAGATTTCAGCCTGATAAGGCGTGTAAGAAGTAGAAAATTCGCTGCGTGCCGCCAAGTATGGAATAACGGCAGGAGTATAATGGTCGTAAGCTCCCGCACCGGCAAAGGGAATCAGCGGACGATTCTTGGCTGCCAGTTTAGACAAGATGCGTCTCACCTCGATTTCAGACTGTGCGGGGGGAATATTCAGCTCACGGTGTAGTTTCAATTCTTCGGGTACTTCGGCGTAGAGTTCATCCAAGCTCTTAACACCGATGACCGACAGCATCTGTTCGATGTCGTCGGGAGTATGGGGGAAGTATTTCATGGAGTATAGCGTGAATTAAGGGGGCATTGTTGATCAATTGAAAAGGTTAGGGTGAAGAGTTTAAAAGAGGAAGCGGTCGTCATTTTGCGGTAACATCCGCATCGTTAGCTTTCCACTCTTAAACTCTTCAGCTCCTAACTCATCACTCCTAACAGCCCACGAAGGAGTTGAAGGTATTTTGTATGTGGGTGTTACTGGCAAATCTTGCGGTAATCCGTGGCACTCATCAGCGAGTTCAGTTCCTCCTGATTCGTCAGTTTCACCTTGATAATCCAGTTGGCAAAAGCATCCTGATTAATCAGCTCGGGTTCGTCTTCCAAGGCCTCGTTTATTTCTACCACCTCGCCACTGACAGGAGAGATCAGGTCGCTGGCCGCTTTCACACTTTCTACGGCACCAAATTCGCCACCAGCTTCCACTTCGTCACCTTCTGCAGGAAGGTCTACATAAACGACGTTACCCAGTTGTTCCTGAGCATAGTCCGTAATACCGATATAAGCATATTCGCCTTCTACTTTTACATATTCATGACTCTCGCTGTAATAGAGTCCTTCGATAACTTTTGACATAGTGATAAATATAAAGTTGTTGAGAAATTACTAAGGGAATAGGGCCGTTGTCGTGTAGACGCAAACCCTGGAGTGATGCCTTACAAGGCTTATTTGGAAGAAGTCTTGTAATGTTTGTCATAGAAACGCTTCTTCACCACCTTACCAGCGTGGAGCTTGCGGTGAATGCGAATTTCGAGCGGTGTGTCCAACTTGGCATAGGCGATGTTGACCAAAGCCATACATACACTCTTGTCTACCGAGATGGCATGATAGCCTGTAGTCACAGTGCCGACCACTTCACCGTTGGCTACGACCTCATAGCCGTGGCGTGGAATGGCGCGACCTTCCAATTCGATGCCGACCACCTTTCGTTCCACACCATTTTGTTTCTGTGCTACCAAAGCTTCTTTACCGTAGAAGTCTTCCTTGTCGAGTTTAACAAACATACCCAGACCTGCCATCAGCGGTGTAATCTCATCATTCAGTTCGTTTCCGTAGAGTGGAAGTCCCACCTCGAAACGCAACGTGTCGCGACAACCCAAGCCGCAAGGCTTTACCTGACCGCTTTGCAGCAATGCATCCCACGCCTTGACAATGTAGGCAGCCGAACCATAAATCTCAAAACCGTCTTCTCCCGTGTAACCCGTACGGCTTACAATGAGGTCTTCATTGTCGAGGGTCGTGCGTTCGAAAGTATAAAATTCAAGTGCACTGCACGCAATGCCCAACACCTTTTCAACGATTTCTTCCGCCTGAGGTCCTTGCACTGCCAATTGTCCCCATCGGTCGCTGGCATTGTCAATCGTTACCTGCAGTTCGGGGTGTTCCTGTTGTGCCTGAAGCAACCAAGCATAATCTTTCTCAATGTTGGCCGCATTGATAACCAGTAGGAAATCATTTTCCCCCTGTTTGTAAACCAGCAAGTCATCGACCGTGCCTCCCGTGGGGTGAAGCATCATGCCGTAGAATATCTTACCTGTAGGAGCCTGACTGATATCGTTGGTAAAGACGAGTTGAACAAAGCGTTCTGCATCTTTACCCGAAACGAAGATTTCACCCATGTGGCTCACATCGAACACACCACAGGCCGTACGTACAGCTTGGTGTTCTTCAGCAATATCCGTATACTGTAGGGGCATTTCAAATCCGCCGAAAGATACCATCTTGGCACCTAATGCAACGTGGCGGTCATAGAGACAAGTTCGTTTATCTGACATGGTAGGAATGGATAGATAAAAAGTTGAGGAGTTTATAAGAGAGGAGTTTAGGAAGCTAAGAGATGAGAAGCTTAAGGAATAGAGCTTGTATGTCCTATCCTCGTAAACTCATAAACGATTTGTTTCAGGTAGTAGTAAGGAGAGTAAATCTGCGGCAGAAAGACCGCGGATACTCCGTTCAGGATGTTTTTCTGCCACCGCCTTTTCCAGGCTTTGGCGAGTATAGGGTTGATTCTCAAAGGCTAGTTGGAAAGACTCCGTAGCCGAGCCCAATTCAAAGAAGTCACCATTCAGCTGAATAGTGCCTATCAATGAACCTTGAAGGGCAAGTTGAACGGCAATCGTGCCGCATCCTTCGAAGCGTGCCTGACGGGTCAGCGTATGCCGAAGACTTTGTCCGTAGAGGTAAGCCGGGTCGTAGTACGAACGTTCGATTTCCTCAATGGCGCACACATCGTCAGCTTGAAGGGTCAAGGTCCGATCGCAGAGCAAGGGGCGCAACCTGCGGCGCAATTCGCTGACCCCAAAGGATAAATGATCCTTTAGCAAGGCAATGCGACTTCGTACACTGGCTACCCCCTTGGAAGTCAATTTGGCTTCCTCCGGATGGAGAGCTGCTTGCATTCGCGGAGGGTCTGTGTCGTACAGCATCGTGCCGTGAATGATGTTGCGGTGAGGCAAGTGATAGAATGCATTGCCGCAAATCTTTCCGCCTTGTGCCAAGGTCAAGTCGTTTCGTCCCGTCACCTTCACTTCAGCCCCTAATTGTCCGAGAGCTTCTGCCACTCGTTGGGCATAGGCTTGAAACAGCGGTTCGACAGGTCCTTCTTCCGCGATGAGGCTCCACATGATGTTCCCTTCGTCGGCAAAGATGGCACCTCCGCCACTTTTGCGGCGAACCACGTCAATACCTTCTGCCCGGCAATAATCCAAGTCAACTTCCTGATGAGCTATTTGGTGACGTCCCATGACAACTGTCGGAGCCAATTGCCAGGAAAATAGGTAATTGCCAGTCGGAAAGCGGTGAGCAATGTATTCTTCAGCCGCCAGATAGAACGGAGCGCGTCGGTGCTCCGTGGAAGCGGGCATTTCAACGAAACAGGCAGGAAAGAGTGTATTCATGGTGCTAGTGTGAAGAAGAAGTTGTCGGGCTTCCTGACTTTCTGAACTCCGAATTGAGTAGGAGGCAGAAGGCATACGTGCCTTTATTCTAGGGATTGCCAACTTGACCTTCCTTTTTTGTCGCGGGCAAATGTAGTAATCCTTCCTCATAGCCCCTACAGCAAAGCCCTCTTTTTTAAAGAAACCTGCTGTAGAGCAAAATTTTGTCGGGGGGATTGCAATAAACCAGCCGCTTCTTAGTTGTAGATGTTGTTTAGCCCATCTGTAAGAAGGGGGATTGAACAGAGCGGAGAAATACCTTGTCAAGTGGTGTTCGGACAGTGTTCGTCCTCGTATTCCCACCCCTTGTTTCTGCTCATTTAGATCTTTCATCCTTATTATCCGAAAGTGTAATCTTGTTTTGATCTCCTTAGTCTGTGGGCTTCACATCCAATAAGATTAGCTACTTAACCACTGCAGTATCGTATGTATAAACTCATCCCGTCAGCACTTTCCCTGCTTTCCCTTCTCCTTCTTGGAGGCAGTTGCAACAATGCGGAGAAAGCCATCAAGCGAGGCGATGCCGCCTTGGCCTTGGGAGAATATGCTGAGGCTGCGGGGCAATATCGCAAGGCGTATAGCCGAACGGCTCCCAAGGAGCGGACCAAGCGCGGACAGGTGGCCTATAAGATGGCCGATGCTTACCGCCGTTACGGCAATGTGGCACGGGCTACAGCGGCGTATCGCAATGCCGAACGTTACGGATTGACCGATACGTTGACTCAATACTTCTTGGGTGAAATGCTTCGGTTACAAGGTGACTATCGGAATGCCGAGAAGGCTTACACTGCTTACCTTGATTCCTTTCCGGGTTACGAGCCCGCGTTGCGTGGACTGGATGCCTGTCACACCGCTGCCCAAATTAAGCAGGAGGGTTCGCCTTATACCGTGAAGTTATTTCCCTTCTTTAGTGGCACACGTTCAGACTATGCCCCTGCCTATATGGGCCAGGAAGCTCAACAGCTTTATTTCACTTCGACCCGCCCCAAGTCGCTTGGTGACCTCAGTGGCATTACGGCGATGAAAAACGGTGATATCTACTTTTCCAAGAAAGACGAAAAGGGGAAGTGGAAGCCCGTCGAAGCCGTTGAGGGAGATGTCAATACGGAGTATGACGAAGGAGCATGTTCCTTTACGCCCGATGGGAAAACCATGTACCTCACCGTGTGTCGTACCGACCCGCAATATCCGCGTATGGCTGAGATTTGGACTTCCCAGCGTTCAGATGCCAAGTGGAGCAAGCCCACCGCTCTCAAGATTACAGCCGACAGTCTTTCGTCCTATGCTCACCCTGCCGTTTCGCCCGATGGGCAATGGTTGTATTTTACCTCCGATATGCCCGGAGGCTTTGGTGGACTTGACTTATGGCGTGTATCCATGAAGGGAGGCAAAGGCTTGGGAGCTCTTGAGAACCTGGGTCCACAGATCAATACGAAGGGAAATGAATGTTTTCCTGCCTTCCGTCCCCACGGTGAACTTTATTTCTCCAGTGACGGACGTCTACCCAATTTAGGCGGTCTCGACCTGTACCGGGCTGTCGAAGATACCGCCCAGGGGGCTTGGTCTGTGGTTCACCTGCCTGCTCCGATGAACTCCAACGGCGACGACTTTGGCATCACCTTTGAGGGACTCCACAACCGAGGCTTCTTTAGTTCCACCCGTTCGACGGGAGGACGCGGTTGGGATAAAATCTATGAGTTTTCTTATCCCGAAGTCCTTCAGACCGTCAAGGGTTGGGTTTACGAGCAAGACGGTTACGAGTTGCCTGAAGCCGTAGTCTATATGGTAGGCAGTGACGGTACCAACGAGAAGTTTGGAGTACTCTCAGACGGTTCGTTTGAGAAGCCGCTCAAACCCGGTGTTAGTTACCTCTTCCTAGCCATTTGCAAGGGGTACCTCAATGTCCGCAATGCCCTCCGAGCCGATACCTTGGAAGTCGAAAAACAACACGTCTTGCAATTTCCCCTTCCCAGTATCAGTGTTCCCGTATTGGTACGTAACGTATTCTACGAGTTCGACAAGGCCGACCTCACCCCCAATTCCTGTGAGGCATTGGAACGTTTGACCCGCATGCTCAAGGAAAACCCCAATGTGACCATCGAGTTGGCAGCCCACTGTGATTACCGTGGCAACGATGAGTACAACCTTCGTTTGTCGCAGCGTCGCGCCGAGAGCGTAGTTCGTTATTTGACCGAGCATGGCATTGCAGCCGACCGTTTGACACCGAAAGGATATGGCGAACAAATGCCCAAGGTGGTCAACAAACGACTCACGGAGACCTATCCCTTCTTACACGAAGGCGATACGCTCACCATTCCATACATCCTCAAGCTCAAGCCCGAAGAGCAGGAAATCTGTAACGCGCTCAATCGTCGTACTGAGTTCCGTGTGCTCCGAACTACCTATGGTTTGTTCGACGAGCACGGCAACCTCAAAATCGAGGCACTCAAACCACAGGAATAAGGGTGTCCGACTGGTAAGTAGGTTTTGAAAATTATTTTAGATCATTCAGTCCAACTGCTTGCACATACAATCACGTTCTTACACCGCATTTTCTGCTTCTGTGTTCAGTCTCATATAGCCCGCTATGCTCCTTTGCACAGAATCAGAAACTATGGCACAACAACGCAATTCTATATATAACCAATTTTCAACACCTACTTACGAAACGGTACGGCACCATTTTTCCTCTTCTTCCATTGCATAAACCAAACAGTATAACTCACATGTTTATTACCAAATTTCTTCACAACTTCGGTCGTTACCTCATCTTGATGGGACAGACCTTTTCGCGTCCCGACCGAATGCGTATGTTCTTCAAGCAATATCTCAAAGAGATGGCGCAGCTCGGTGTCGACTCCATTGGCATTGTTCTGTTGATTTCCTTCTTTATTGGTGCCGTTATCTGTATTCAAATTAAGCTCAACATTCAGAGTCCCTGGATGCCCCATTGGGTATCAGGCTATGTAACGCGTGAAATCATGTTGCTCGAATTCTCTTCCAGCATCATGTGTTTGATTCTTGCCGGTAAGGTCGGTTCCAATATTGCTTCAGAGTTGGGCACGATGCGCACCACACAGCAAATCGATGCACTCGAAATTATGGGTGTCAACCCCGCGTCATATCTGATTTTGCCCAAGATCACCGGTTTGGTCACCATCATTCCCTTCCTGGTTATCTTCAGTACATTTAGCGGCATCATCGGTGCTTATGCCACAGCTTACATCGGGCATATCATTACACCCTCCGACCTCACCTCGGGTCTGCAACACTCCTTTACCCAGTGGTTCTTCTGGATGGGTGTCATCAAGTCCCTTTTCTTTGCCTTCATTATTTCCAGTGTTTCCTCCTTCTATGGTTACACGGTCGAGGGCGGTAGTATCGAAGTAGGTAAGGCCAGTACCGATGCCGTTGTGTCCTGCTCCATGCTCATTCTCTTTTCAGACCTCTTCCTTACGCAAATTCTCTCATGATCGAAATCAATAACCTCCATAAATCCTTTGACAACAGAGAAGTGCTCAAAGGTATCACCTCCCGTTTCGAAAGCGGTAAGACCAACCTCATCATCGGACAGAGCGGTTCGGGTAAAACGGTGCTTATCAAGAATATTGTGGGACTGTTCGAACCGACAGAAGGCGACGTGCTGTATGACGGACGCAGTTTTATGAGTATGAATAAGAAGGAACGTGCCCTGCTTCGTCGCGAGATGGGCATGATTTTCCAGAGTGCCGCCCTCTTTGACTCCATGTCTGTATTAGAGAATGTCATGTTCCCTCTCGACATGTTCTCGTCCGACAGCTATAAGGAGCGCGTACGCCGTGCCCGTTTCTGTCTCGATCGTGTCAATCTCTCCGATGCGGCCGACAAGTTCCCCGGTGAAATATCGGGTGGTATGCAAAAGCGTGTAGCCATTGCCCGTGCCATTTCGCTTAATCCCAAGTACCTCTTCTGTGACGAACCCAACTCCGGACTCGACCCCAAGACTTCACTCGTCATCGACGACCTCATTCACGACATCACTCGGGAGTTTAACACGACGACCATCATCAATACCCACGACATGAACTCCGTAATGGGCATTGGCGAACACATCCTTTACATTTACCAGGGTCGTAAGGAATGGGAAGGCACGAAGGACGAAGTGATGGACTCTGACAACGAATTGCTCAACAACTTTATCTTTGCTTCCGACCTCTTCCGTAAAGTCAAGGAAGTCGAACGCGAAGAAAAACGCAACGAACATAAGAAGTAAAGGCTTGAGAGTATGAAAAGCCCGACCTTCGGGTCGTAAGGCTTCCACTCCCGAATCCTCCTAATCATCCCCTCTATTATGAAGAAATACGTCAAAGACCTCAAGGTCGTAGCAGCCGAATATCCTCGTGATGGTTATGTGCTGCTCAAATTACAGCCCGTACAGGGCCTGCTTCCCGAGATGTTGGCGGGACAGTTTGTAGAAGTACAGATTGCCGACTCTCCGACTACCTTCCTGCGCCGCCCCATTTCCATCAACTTTGTGGACTATGAGGCCAACGAACTCTGGCTCTTGGTTCATGCCGTAGGAGACGGTACGCGTAGCCTTTACAACAGCCAACCTGGTGATTTGCTCAACTGTGTCTTTCCGCTCGGTAACGGCTTTACCATTCCTGAAAAGGACGGCCGCAAGGTGTTGCTTGTCGGGGGTGGAGTAGGTACGGCTCCGATGCTCTATTACGGCAAGATTCTGCGCGAGGCAGGTTGTGAACCCGTGTTCTTGCTGGGTGGCCGCACCCGTGAGGACCTGATGCAACTCGACCTCTTCGAACAGTATGGCCGTGTTTACGTCACCACCGAAGATGGTTCGATGGGCGAAAAGGGTTATGTGACCAACCACTCCGTGTTGCAAAAGGAGACCTTCGATGCGGTTGCAACCTGTGGTCCGAAACCCATGATGGTGGCTGTAGCTCGCTGGGCAGCCTCCGTGGGGGTAGACTGTGAAGCTTCCCTCGAAAACTTGATGGCGTGTGGCCTTGGTGCGTGTCTTTGCTGTGTTGAGAAGACAGCTGAAGGTCACAACGTGTGTGTTTGTAAGCAAGGTCCCATCTTTAATACCCGTACACTCTCATGGCTCAATTAAATGTAAAAGTAGGCGGTTTGTCTCTGAAGAATCCAGTGATGACCGCGTCCGGTACCTTTGGCTACGGACTTGAATTTGCCGACTTTGTCGACCTCAACCGTTTGGGCGGTTTTATCGTAAAGGGCACGACGCTCCATCCGCGTGAAGGCAATGACTACCCGCGTATGGCGGAAACGCCCCAGGGTATGCTCAATTGTGTGGGTTTGCAAAACAAGGGTGTCGACTATTTTTGCGAACACATTTACCCGCAACTGAAGGATATCGACAGCAATGTGCTCGTCAATGTATCGGGTAATACTCCCGAGGATTATGCCGAGTGTGCAGCCCGTATTGACGCTCTGCCTGGTATTCCTGGGATCGAACTCAATATCTCTTGTCCCAATGTCAAGAGTGGGGGTATGGCGTTTGGTGTGACCTGCGAAGGCGCCGCTTCGGTGGTAAAGGCCGTTCGCGAACGCTATCACAAGACCTTGATTGTCAAACTCTCACCCAACGTGACGGACATCGCCTCCATAGCTCAGGCTGTAGAAGCAGAGGGTGCTGACGCAGTGTCTCTCATCAATACATTGATGGGTATGAGCATCGACATCGAGCGTCGTGTTTCTCGTCTCAGCATCGGTACGGGTGGTTTGAGTGGTCCGTGTGTGAAGCCCGTAGCTTTGCGCATGGTGTGGCAAGTAGCGCGTGCGGTTCAAATTCCCGTTGTAGGTCTGGGTGGCATTATGAATGCAACCGATGCATTAGAGTTTATGATGGCGGGTGCTACTGCTGTTGAAATCGGTACGGCCAATTTCATTGACCCTGCCGTGACGGTCAAGGTTATTGACGGCATGAATGCCTGGTTAGATGACCACGGTGTGAAAGACATCCACGAAATTATTGGTTGCTTGAAAGCATAAGCACTTCGGTGTGCTATTTCCTTTTCTTAGAAGGTGTGTCGCATGGGGTTCCGTGTGGCACACCTTTTTTTGATTCACGGCATAAACGGAATGTTTGTACCACGCAGCAATCACGGAGCCTATGATAAGGTAACCACGGAATACTCGGAAATGACGGAATACACGGAAAGCTTGGAGCGCATCGCTCTTACGGTGCACATGGTAAGAAAGCCACACGAATACTTGCAAACTACGGAAGAAATAGAAATAAACAAGTGCACGGAATGGAGAGAGGTCAGCATCTTTCACAGCCTTGCCCTCCGCTTGTTCTGTATTCTTGTTTATTATGTGGCTCACTACCTCCAGTCACGACCGTATAGCAGTACAACCTTATAAAAAGAGCTGTGGCGAACCACTCGAACGCTTAATTCGTTCGGAAGTCCGCCACGGCCTAGAGAGTCAAAATGGTTTTTTTCGTTACAGCGGTAGCTGTTACTTCACATCCACTTCTTGAGCAGGATTAACCGGCGTATAAATTGGGCCCGATCCAGTACCTTCTGTTGACGTATCGCCGTCCGTAGGTTGCTGATGCTGGTCCTCCGACGGATTCGGCTTCCCTTCCGAAGGCTTGTTTTCCTCCGTCGGTTTGTTGTCTTCCGGCGCAGGTTGCGGGTTCGTCGACGGCTTATTTTGTTCCGTGTTCGAACTGCCCGGCTGATTGCCTGGCTTGTTGCCACCCGATGAAGGCTTATTCTCCTCTTGCGAAACAGGCGGTTGCCCCGTCTGTCCCTCTTCTTCAGCCTTTCTGCGAGCTGCAGCCAACGCTTGCTTTAACTCCAGGTTCTTGCGGTAGCGCATCACGGTTGTATTCCAAGTTGACACGCATTCCTCCACTGTACCAGGGAAAAGCATCATCATCGATTCCAGACACTTCACAAACAGCGTATACGCCTCATCTGTCTCCTTACGAGCCAATTGTACACCGCCCGTTCCCTTTAGATTATCCACTTTGTCGCGGAGAGCTTGCGCTTCAATGACTGCCTCATTGGCCGTATTCATCTTGTCAAAAATATCCTTCAGACCAATTGCTGTCAGCATGGATTGCATCTCTTCTTCCTTTAAGAGGTCAGAAAGATGGTGGATGGAGCTGGAGATTTTGTCCATACCTGCATTTCCATGCATTCGGTAGCGCGACAAATGCGTATAGGCCTTCTTCGCTACCTCATATTGAGGAGAGTGCAAACAAAGCGCATGAGCACGGATGCCAGCCATGACGCCCGTGAGGCAATTGCAGCGAATGGCATGTTGCTCATTGGCCTTTTCCAGCTCCATACTCTTGCGTAACAGGTACATGATGTCGTCCTGTCGCTTATAAGCATCTTGCCAGGCCTTCAGATAATCTTTAAACAATTGGTTCTCTGTCTCGACAGTGGTAAAAACAGCAATACCAGCATTGTGAAAGGAAAAGTGCGTGTCATTACTCAGCGCACGCAAATCGATTTTTACGATGTGTTGCATCATACTAAAATTAATTTTATGGGAGAAACTCCCGGTTAAGAAACAATTGTACAATTCATGTAGCGACCTTCCTGCCGAAGTTCATAGAAGAATAGCATGGGTCGTTTCATTAGGTTTGCACAGAACCTTCATGTAGGTCAGACTTTCAGTCAAGGGAGGAGTAACATCCTTAGCCGGCAACGGATGCCTTCTCGCGGGCTGTTGGCTGCCCTGTCACAACAGAATAGTGCTCGTTGGAGAAGAGGGTTGTGTATTTTTCGAAAAAAAGAACGCCTCTGTGTCATGGCACTAATTGATGTGAGTGCTCCGATTTCTGTCATCGAATAAGAACATTCCAGTGTTGGGATGCTCTTCTACGGCTTTCGTGAAGGTCGTCCCCAGTGTAGGGATGAGTCTTTACGGCTTCCGTGTGGGTCGTCCCAAGTGTTGGGATGAGTCTTTACGGCTTCCGTGTGAGTCGTCCCAAGTGTTGGGATGAGTCTTTACGGCTTCCGTGTGAGTCGTCCCAAGT